>Ga0316600_10000082_pt1 | contig 74272 bp, 66 predicted proteins | sample OWC_soil_day5_CT_FD_207652 | JGI IMG/M metagenome (GOLD analysis project Ga0316600, IMG submission 207652) | Wetland soil microbial communities from Old Woman Creek delta, Ohio, United States - OWC_soil_day5_CT | ecosystem: Environmental > Terrestrial > Soil > Wetlands | place: USA: Ohio... | reverse complement strand
AAACGATCCACGTAAGGGGTCCAAAAGTGATTCTGATCATGGTGCAGCTTAGAGGTAAGTCCTGCCGGAGTCATGTACATAATTGATGTCGATATCCGAGAGGGGTAGTAGTGAGGGAATAATTTCTATTAGCGAAACTTCCAGCAGGCGAGTGTGGGGTCAAAAACCAGGTCGGCTGAGCATATTCTTAAAACTCAAAAGGTGAGGGGATTTTTTTAATGGCTTTCGAAGACAAAACTCTTCAATGTAAAGATTGTGGGAAAGATTTTATTTTTGGCGCAGGAGAACAAGAATTCTACGCAGAGAAAGGTTTCGAAAACGAACCTGTACGTTGTCGCGATTGTCGCGATGCTAGACGTCGTAGCCGTGATGGTGGCGAAGCTAGACAACAACGTGAAATGTTCGAAGTTGTTTGCGCTAGCTGTGGCGTAACTACTCAAGTACCTTTCCAACCTCGTAACGATCGTCCAGTATACTGCCGCGATTGTTTCAACGCTAATAAATAATTATATACAATAGTATATACTTGAAGGCCCGGAGCAATCCGGGCTTTAGTGTTTGATAAGTAAAAATATAATGAATACAATATTACAAATTTAAGGGAGGTTCCTCTATGTCTAAAAAGATTTTAATGCTTCTCATGGTAAGTATGTTTGTTATGACTGCTTTATTCACTGGTTGCGGTGCGCAAAAGGAACAGGCACAAACGAAGGAAGCAAAAGAAAAAGTATTACGTGTTGGTTGTAATGCTGACTTTGCACCATTTGAATTCCAAGATGTGAATGGTAAAGAATATGTTGGTTTCGATATGGATTTAATTAGAGCAATCGGTAAAGAAATGGGTTATGAAGTACAAATTCAAAATATTAATTTTGATGGTTTGATCCCGGCAATGGAAGCTGGTAATATTGACGTGATTATCAGTGGTATGACAATCACTGATGAACGTTCAAAGAAAGTTCAATTTTCTAAGCCTTATTACCAATCAGGCTTAACAATTGCTGTTAAAAATGATAATAAAACGATTAATAGTTTTAAAGACTTAGAAGGTAAAACAATTGCTGTGCAAATCGGTACGACTGGTGCTGATGAAGCAAAAAAAATTAAAGATGCAAAAGTAAAAGAATTTAATAGTTCTGCTGATACATTTATGGAATTAAAAATCGGTGGAGTAGAAGCTGTTGTGAATGATAGACCAGTAAATGACTACTATTTAGCGCAAGGTGGCAGCAAAGATGCAAAAACGCTTAGTGAGATCTTAACTGCTGAAGATTATGGTATCGCGGTAAACAAAAATAATGCAGATCTTGCAAAACAAGTAGATGCTGCTCTTGAAAAATTAAAATCAAATGGTGAATACGATAAAATTTACACAAAATGGTTTGGGGCTAAAAAATAATATTTTTCATCCAGTATAAGAGTTGTTGCTTTTGCAACAGCTCTTATACTGTTTAGTACATAAAAAGCTCTTCCCCGTTTCACTTATAAACTGCTGCGAAGATAGGCTGCCGGTTGGTGAGAAGTGCTCAGATGCAAGGCACAGAAAGGGATGCGAAGGAGTCGTACTTTTGTACGTCGACGAGCAGCACCTTGCTGTAACGCCGCAGATGAGTGCTTATCGCCAGCCCGCGGTCTTTCTGTCATCATTTTCTATATTTAGGAGATGGCATTGACAGGATATTTGAAATTGAAATATAATCATTAGAGTATGATTATGCAGAAAAGATTAATTAAATATGAATGGTTAGGATGAGTTTTTTATGAATTTTGATGTTACCCTCGTGACCAATTCAATGCCACTTTTACTCGAAGGCGCCTTGGTCACAATAAAAATTACCGCACTTAGCGTCGGTTTAGGTCTGATTATTGGCCTATTTGCGGGAATTTGCAGATTGGCTGTATTTTGGCCAGTAAGATTTTTGGCGGCAGTTTACGTTGACTTTATTCGTGGAACGCCGTTATTAGTCCAAATTTTCATTATGTACTTTGCCTTACCGATGCTAACCGGGATGCGTATTGATCCGTTTATTGCGGCGATTACGGCATGTAGTGTCAACAGTGGTGCGTACATTGCGGAAATTTTTCGGGCTGGCATTGAATCAATTGATGCAGGGCAGATGGAAGCAGGACGTTCATTGGGGATGAGTTGGTCGCAGACAATGCGTTATATTATTGTACCGCAGGCATTTAAACGGATTATTCCGCCTCTAGGTAATGAATTTATTGCGATGCTTAAGGACTCTTCATTGGTATCGGTTATTGGCTTTGAAGAACTTACCCGTCGTGGACAATTGATTATTGCGCGTACGTATGGGTCTCTGGAAATTTGGCTTAGTGTAGCGTTCATTTATTTAGTGATGACGTTGACGATTTCCCGCTTTGTAGCTTATTTAGAGCGGAGGTATAAAATAGATGATAGACATTAAAAATTTGCATAAATCTTTTGGTAAAATTGATGTTTTAAAAGGCATTGATGTATTTATTGCTGAAAAGGAAGTCGTTGTAATCATCGGCCCGAGTGGTTCTGGTAAATCTACTTTACTTCGTTGTATCAATTACCTTGAGGAGCCTACGGATGGCGAAATTATTGTTGATGGAATTCCCTTAAGTGGAGAAGCCAATATCAATAAAGTACGTGAAGAAGTCGGCATGGTATTCCAACGTTTTAACTTATTTGGACATATGACGGTACTTGAAAATATTGTGCTTGCGCCAATGAAGGTGCGGAAATTAAGTAGAAAAGATGCTGTAGCAACAGCAAAAGAACTGCTTGATAAAGTTGGGCTTTCTGATAAAGCTGAGGCGTATCCTTCACAATTGTCTGGTGGGCAGCAACAACGGGTGGCAATTGCTAGAGCGCTGGCGATGAAACCTAAGATTATGTTATTTGATGAACCAACATCAGCCCTTGATCCAGAAATGGTCAATGAAGTGCTCGAAGTAATGAACACACTTGCCAAAGAAGGTATGACGATGGTCGTAGTTACACATGAAATGGGCTTTGCCCGTGAAGTTGGCGATCGTGTATTGTTCGTGGATGAAGGTAAAATCGTTGAACAAGGCCCACCGAAAGCGATCTTTGAAGAAGCAAAAGAAGAACGCTTGAAATCATTTTTATCCAAGATCTTATAAGTAAAATATTTCTAGAATTATTCCTGTTTATGCCAATAAACAAGAATAATTTTGCTATAAGATATTTTTATTATTTTACAGCGAAACACGGGTTTTCATGTTGACAAATATAACCAACAACTATATAATAGTAAACGTGGTCATCAGAGTGATGTACCAGTTTATTTCTAGGAGGAGTTTCACAATGATTGGTAAAGTTAAATGGTTTAGCGCAGAAAAAGGTTACGGATTTATTGAAAGAGAAGATGGCGGCGATGTTTTCGTACATTTTTCGGCTATTGAAGATGAAGGCTTTAAAACTTTAGCTGAAGGACAAGGCGTTGAGTTTGAAATTGTTGAAGGTGCTCGTGGCCCTCAAGCTTCTAACGTTAAGAAAACAGCTTAATAATAAAGACGTTACTGCCCGACTTAAATTTTAAGTCGGGTTTTTATTTTTTTAGAGACTGCTACAAAATTCCCATCTGCGTTGCTCAGCTTGCGAGTCTTGCCTATTATCTGGGAGTCTCTTGAATTTTATAGTTGAGTGTGTTTTTCGACAATTTAATATTTTTTCTGTAAAGTTTCTGAAAATTTGTTCTCTCAGGTAGGAGTTTTTAGCTGAATGGAGAATATAAATATCATAGGACACAAGAAAGGGGATGGAGCATTATGGCAACATTCACTATTAGAGGAAAAAACATTGAAATAACTCCAGCGTTAAAAGAATACGTGGAAAAAAGAGTAGGCAAGGTAACGAAATATTTTGATGCTGTTGGCGAAATTACTGCACTCCTTACAGTTTGCAAAGGGCGTCATAGCGTAGAGGTTACATTGCATGTTAATGGCATGTTACTTCGTGGCGAAGAGTCTACAATGGACATGTATACTTCCATCGATCTTGTAGTTGAAAAATTAGAAAAACAAATAGAAAAGCATAAAACTAAAATTGCTAAAAGATTTCGTGCTGGCAGCTTCAAAGTCGATGCTGTACCAAACCCAGTACAAAAAGAAGGTCAGATAGCGATTGATTCCTTAGATGAGTATCCAGTTGTTAAAACGAAAAGATTCGCGGTAAAACCGATGGATATTCAGGAAGCAATTATGCAAATGAATATGATTAATCATGATTTCTTTGTATTCAGAGATGCCGATACCGAGGAGGTAAACGTAGTATATCGCCGTAAAGATAATCGCTACGGTTTGATTGAGCCAGGCGTATAAGCAATGATGATAAATTGAAAATAGAAGACTCCACGCTTTTGTGGAGTCTTTCAGATTGTAGACATACTATGGACAGATAGGCCGCAGGCAGGCGATAAGCACCCATCTGCGTCGTTGCAACAAGGTGTTGCTCTTCGACGTACAAAAGTACGACTCATTCGCAACTCCTTGCTGCGCCTAGCATCTGAGTACTTCTCGCCAACCGGCAACCTATCTTCGTACTAGTTTATAAGTGGTACGAATTTAGATTGTTTCTATTTATTAATATAAATTATTAATATAAATATTTTTATTTTGTCGACAGTCTGAAAGACTCCACGCTTTTGTGGAGTCTTTTTATTTTATCTTGGTTGTCTGTTAGATAATTTTATAGAATCAGTATATACTATATAGAAAATAAAAATTTGATAAAATAGATGATTTATTTTCTGAGAGCTTTTGACTTATTGATGATAGTTTGATAGAATTCTAAGATAGCCTAATAATGCACGTGAATGTATGTGCCAACTCAAGGAGTGATACTGTTTGTTCGGTTTTATAAAGAAATTCTTTGGTGATGATAATGAAAAAGAAATTACACGTATGCGTGAAATTGTTGAGACGATTAATGCTTTAGAGCCTCAATTACAGGGGCTGAGTGATGCATCTTTATGTGGTAAAACAGCGCAATTTAAACGCAGACTAGAAGATGGCGAAATGTTAGATGATCTATTGCCAGAGGCATTTGCCGTGGTTCGTGAAGCATCTCGTCGTGTACTTGGTATGCGTCATTTTGATGTGCAAATGCTTGGTGGTATTTGTTTGCATGAAGGTAAAATTGCTGAAATGCGTACTGGTGAAGGGAAAACATTGGTTGGTACTTTACCTACATATTTAAATGCTTTAACTGGTAAAGGCGTACATGTTATTACGGTAAATGATTACCTAGCAAAACGCGATAGTGAATGGATGGGAAAATTATATCGTTTCTTGGGTTTCTCTGTTGGACTCATTGCCCACGGCTTAGATTTCCCCGATCGTAAACAAGCCTATGCTTGCGATATTACGTTTGGTACGAATAATGAATATGGGTTCGACTATTTGCGTGATAACATGGTCATTTATCAAGACCAAATGGTACAACGCGAGCTTAATTATGCCATCGTCGATGAAGTGGATAGTATCTTAGTCGATGAAGCAAGAACACCGCTCATAATTTCTGGCCCTGGTGATAAATCTACAGATATGTACAAAATCATGGCCGATGCAGTGAAAGTATTAGTAGAAGAAGTCGATTATACTGTGGACGAAAAAGCAAAAGCAGTTCTTCCGAAGGAAGAGGCGGTTGCTAAAATAGAAAAAGCATTAAATGTAGTTAACTTATATGATAGTGAAAACATTGAAATGTCGCATTGCTTTACTCAAGCATTACGGGCGAAAGCGTTAATGAAACGTGACCGCGATTATGTTGTACGTGATGGCGAAGTCGTAATCGTTGACGAATTTACTGGTCGTTTGATGTTTGGTCGTCGTTATTCCGATGGTCTTCATCAAGCGATTGAAGCTAAAGAAGGTGTAAAAATTGAACGCGAAAGTCAAACTTTAGCGTCGATTACGTTCCAAAATTATTTTAGAATGTATAAAAAATTAAGTGGTATGACTGGTACAGCAAAGACAGAAGAAGATGAATTTATCAAAATTTATGGACTTCCTGTTATTGTTATCCCAACAAATCAAGAAATTGCTCGAATTGATTACCCAGATGTGATTTATAAAACGAAAAAAGCCAAATACAAAGCGGTTGTAGAAGCGATTATCGAAGCACATCGCAAAGGGCAGCCAGTGTTGGTTGGTACGACTTCCATTGCACAGTCAGAAGAACTTAGCAAGGTATTGAAAAAAAGTGCTGTAGCGCATAATGTGCTCAATGCGAAATACCATGAGATGGAAGCGCAAATCATTTCTGGTGCAGGTCAGCTTGGTGCGGTTACAATTGCAACGAATATGGCTGGTCGTGGTACTGATATTGTGCTTGGTGAAGGGGTTACTGAAATCGGTGGCTTACATATCATCGGGACAGAACGTCATGAAAGCCGTCGTATCGATAACCAATTACGTGGTCGTGCTGGTCGTCAAGGCGATCCAGGTTCTTCACGTTTTTATCTATCATTAGAAGACGAATTGATGCGTTTATTTGGTTCTGACAATATTGCTACCGTTATGGATAAATTAGGGATGGAAGAAGACGAACCTATTGAACATAAATTAATTTCACGTTCGATTGAACAAGCGCAAAAGAAAGTCGAAGGTCGTAACTTTGATATTCGTAAGCATGTGCTTGAATACGATGATGTAATGAACCAACAACGTGAAGTGATTTACGGACAACGTCGTCAAATTTTAATGGGCGATAATTTACGTGAAAATATCATGAATATGATTTATAAAATTATCGATCAAGATATGGATGCGTATGCTAACGAAAAACTATATCCCGAAGAATGGGATTTAGATAGTTTAATCACAGCGTGCAATGAAATCTTTGCGCCAGAGGGCAGATTGGTAAAAGCGCAGCTAGAAGAGTTGAGCCGTGATGAGCTTAAGGAAGAACTTCGTGCAGTAGCTGAAGAAGCGTATAAAGCGCGTGAAACTGTATTTGGTGAAGATAGCATGCGTGAACTTGAAAAAGTCGTTATGCTCAAAGTCGTAGATAGTAAATGGATGGAACATTTAGACCATATGGATATGCTGCGTGAAGGGATTAATTTACGTGCCTATGGTCAACGCAATCCATTGATTGAATATAAAGTAGAAGCATATGATATGTTCCAAGCAATGATTGAAGTGATTCAAGAAGACATTGCAAAATTGATGTTTAGAGTGAATATCATGACACAAGAGCAGCAACCAGAAGACCATCTAGCACATGCGAAAGAAACGCGCGGCGAAGTAGAAGAAGAGTCTGATGAAGAAGTCAAACAACAGCCACATGTGAATCATGAAACAACGGGCCGCAATGATTTATGTCCATGTGGATCAGGGAAAAAATATAAAAAATGTTGCGGACAGGAAAAATAATTTGGTTTTATAAGAGCCTTAGGAGTTGAAAACAATGCTTTTGGAAGATTTAAGAGTACCGATTGTCGAGATCAAAAAGAAGCTTGATGAAATGGGGACTTCACTTTGACATTGCTGGTAAAGAAGCAAAAATAGCCGAGCTTGAGTATAAAATGAGCGAGCCTAGTTTCTGGGATAATCCAGAGAAAGCGCAGCTTACTATGCAGGAGTTAACGGCAGTCAAAGATAGTGTAGTAAAATATAATTCGCTTAATGCGCAATATGAAGATATGTCGATCCTTTGGGAAATGGGAACCGAAGACAAAGATGAGAGTGTTTATGCTGATGTAAACGAAGCCGTAGCATCGATTCAACGTCAGATTGAAGAGCTTGAACTTGAACTTATGTTATCCGGTCAATATGATGCTAATAATGCGATTTTAAACTTGCATGCGGGTGCTGGTGGTACGGAAGCACAAGATTGGACACAGATGTTACTTCGTATGTATGTACGTTGGGCTGAACGGAAAAATTTTAAAGTAGAGACACTAGATTTATTACCAGGTGATGAAGCTGGGGTAAAAAGTGCTACAATCATGATTTCGGGTCATAATGCATATGGTTACTTAAAGGCAGAAAAAGGTGTACATCGCCTTGTGCGTATTTCTCCATTTGATGCGAATGCGCGTCGGCATACATCATTTTCAGCTTGTGATGTAATGCCAGAAATCGATGATAATGTAGAGATCGATATCAATCCAGCAGATTTACGTGTTGACACATATCGTGCCAGTGGTGCGGGTGGGCAGCATATCAATAAAACTGATTCTGCAGTTCGAATGACACATCTGCCAACAGGAATTGTTGCACAATGTCAAAATCAACGTTCGCAGATTCAAAATCGTGAGCAATGTATGAAATTACTTAGAGCAAAATTGTTTGAGTTAGAACAGCAAAAGCATGCAGAAGCCAAAGCTGAAATCGCTGGTGATTATCAAGCGATTGAATGGGGCAGTCAGATTCGTTCATATGTATTCCATCCATATAATATGGTGAAAGACCATCGGACGAATGCTGAAACTGGTAATACGCAAGCAGTGATGGATGGCGAAATTGATATGTTTATTGAAGCTTATTTACAATCAAAAACAAATTAAACGCAGATGATAAAAGGGGTACGGAATGCTTTTCCGTTTCCCTTTCTGCTCGTAAGTGAAGAGTTGAATAAAATGTTTTGGAGGCGAAAATATGGCAAGACGACTGATGATTATTGGGGGTATCCTCGTAATATTGCTTGCTTTTAGCCAAATATTATTACCGGTAGCTATTTCTGATGTAATAGGAGCCGCGATGACAAAACTGACCAGTGCCGATAAGGTAGAGGCAAGAGCAGATAAATCACCGGCGATTATGATGTTAGCTGGTAATTTTGATACCATAAGTGTAAAAGCTGCTGGGGCCAAAACAGATAAAGTCGTTTTTGAAGAGTTTGATATCAATTTAAAAAATGTGCATGTTGATATGGGAAGTTTAATTCAAAATCGTACGCTTACCATGAAATCAGTGGATGATGTTACAGTAAAAGCAGTAATTTCGGAGACGGAACTTGCCCGAACCATCAATCAGACTGTTAAGGGTGCAAAGAATGCCGAGGTTCATATCACACCAGAAAAAGTTACGGCTACGAGTATGTTGTCTATTGGGGGACTAGTCAATGCGAAAGTCATCCTCGAAGGAAAAATTCTTTCAACAGATCACACGATTATTTTTCATACCGAGCACTTTCAGATAGATAACAGTATGATGGGGAAATTTGGTGGGGCATTACTTACGGATATTACGCTTATTGACTTAAAGAAGTTACCGTTTGATGTAGCGGTAAAAAATATTACATTAGAACAAGGCAAAGCTGTTGTTTATGCCGAGTCACATCGTTAAATGAAAACAGCTAATTAAAAAATGGCAAAAATTAATTTTGGTTATAAGGTGGAGAAGATGTTGAAGAAATTCAAATATAATCAATGGCTGATTGGCTTTATCGTGATTGGGTTAATAGCTGCTTTGTCAGTGGGTTTTTACCGACACAAAATAGAGGAAAGCAATACAACAGTAGAAATGGTTATCGATTATGAGGGATTGGTAGAACTTGCGCAAGTGGAAGGTCTTTCGGTTGATGAAGTGCTAAAACTAGCAAAGCAGTCAGGAATTACGTCACTTGCCGTTTATGAAACTACGCTGAAAAAGCTAAACGAAAACGGAAAAGTGACAACGACTGCTGGTGCTGATCTGATTAAAAATTATAATAATGGTACGCTTAGTGATCCTGCTTGGCGAACATTGGTTGCCAGTGGTGCCGTAAATGCGGATAGCATTTATTTGACTAGTATTCAACCACAGATCTTTGCCGAAGTAAAAACAGACTTAATCAGACGTCTTGGCGAAAATCGTGTAAGGACGATTCCTGTAGGTTCTGTTGAAGTTGTTGCGGTAAAGGCAAATTATGAAAAAGCAATGAAATGGAATTTAGGCATGCCGACGGACGAAATGAAAATAGTCAATGATGCTGGGTTCTATGTTGTTGCTCGTCCGAGCAATTATGCGAAAGTAACAGAAGACGATATTCAATCTGTTTTTGACCGTTTAGAAGGGTTCAACATCTCTGATGTTATATTTTCTGGCGAAGAGATTCTTGGGGCGCCTAAAAACGTCAAAGATACTGCTGTATTCTTTAAAAATAGCGACTACACTTTAGGGATGATTGAGCATCCACTACAATTGCAGTTTTTTAAACAAGAAGGTTTAATGGAACTTGCTAAAGAGTTAGAGTATAAAGGAGCTAGGGTTTATTCTATTCCAAAAGATGAGCAACCAAAATTGAAAATTGCTGAAGCGGTAGAACGTTGGGTAACAACGGATCAAGAACGCAATATTAGAATCAACTTACTTCGTACGTATGAAAAACCAGAAGGAACAATGAGTTTATTAGAGACGAATCTTAAATATTTCTCTGATACCAAGAAAGAACTAAAAGACAAAGGTTTTTCAATTGGTAAAGCAGGTACGTATGAGCATTATTATCCAAGTGCTTTCCTACTTGTTTTGATTACCCTGGGTGCAGTGGCAGCAGGAGTATTGTATCTGTCGCTGGTATATCCGTTCAAAGAGCGATATCAGTATATCTTAATGCTTGTTATTTCGGTGATTTTGGTGACGCCAATTATCATGGGACATGGTAATACCGTGCGTAGTATGGTAGCACTAGCGAGTGCTAATTTATTTCCTGCGCTTGCTGTGATTTGGCAGCTTGATCGTTGGCGTGAAAATGAGTTTGCTGAAAATACACCAATGATAAAAATTATACTCACCAGCGTGATTTTACTATTAACAACGGGTGCCTTAGCTTTTATTGGTGGTGCTTATGTTGGATCAGTACTTGCCGACATCGAATATCTACTCGAAGTAAATATTTTCCGTGGAGTAAAACTGACATTTATTATGCCAATTATTTTAGTCAGCTTGGCATTTTTAGTACGTTTTAATTTATTTGAAGGTAAGGATTACTCTGGTAATCTTCTTGCGCAAATCAAAAGAATTCTAAATACGCCTATTTATGTAAAATCCTTAGTTGGCTTTGGAATTGCAGCAATAGCGGCATTAATTTTTATTGGCCGCTCTGGTCATACGGCTGGTATTCCCGTATCAGCATCTGAACTTAAATTTAGAGCATTTTTAGAGCAGGCATTATATGCTCGGCCGCGTTCAAAAGAATTGTTAATTGGTCATCCTGCATTCATGCTAGCAGTGTTAGCTGTGTATAAAAAATGGCCAAGAATTTTATTTTTTATTTTAGTGCTTGTTGCGACCATTGGGCAAGGTTCGTTGGTAGAGACTTTTTGTCATCTACGTACACCAATTTTCATGTCTTTTATGCGTGGTTTAGGTGGTCTAATCTTTGGGGCCGGTGTAGGCATAATTGCAATGCTTGGGGCACATGTATTGTACAATCTATCTTCCTATATAGGGAGGGATACAAGAAAACATGAGTAGTATTGTCGTTTCTGGCTATTATGGCTTTAAAAATGCTGGTGATGAAGCCATGCTAGCCGCTATGATAGAAGTATTATCAGATTTAGATCCAACTGTAAATATTACGGTTATTTCTGCGAATCCTGAGGATACTAAACATAGACATGGTGTAAAAGCCGTATTTTGGTTGAATTATATGCAAATAGCCAAAGAGTTAAAACATAGTGATTTATTAATTAGTGGTGGCGGTAGTTTACTGCAAGATGTAACGAGTGGTAGAAGCTTATATTATTATATGAGTATCTTGTTTTTAGCGAAAACGCTTGGTACACCGGTAATGCTCTATGCGCAGGGAATTGGTCCAATCTGTGGAAACTTTGCCCGTAAAGCGATGCATTACATAGGGAATATGGTAGATTTGATTACTGTTCGCGATTCTGGTTCGTTGCAGGAACTCAAAGAACTAGGGATTCATAAACCAGCAATCCATGTAACAGCAGATCCGGTACTAGCAATTCATCCTGTAGATAAGCAAATCGGCAGAGCGATTTTACGTCGTCATGGTCTCGAAGGTGCCAAACAATTGGTGGGAATCTCAGTACGTGAATGGCGTGAATGGAAGCATTATAAAGATATATTGGCTAAAATTACAGATAAAATTGTTACAGAACTCAATGCAAGAGTAGTCTTTCTCCCGATGCAATTCCCCGAAGATGTTGAGACAGCAAAAAAAATTGTTGCTTCTACACAACATTCTGCAGTAGTGTTAGATGATGAATATACCACCAGTGAACTATTAGCTATCGTCGGCAATTTGGATTTATTAATTGGTGTTCGCCTACACGCGCTTATTTTTGCTGGTGTTATGGGGGTTCCGATGATTGGAATGTCCTATGACCCTAAAATTGATCGATTTTTAACATCTATAGGTCAAGAGGTTGTAGGAGATTTAGAAAACATTACTGTAGAGAAAGTCATGGCAAGTATTCATGAAAAATGGCAGGCGAAAGCGTCGTTTAACGAAAGTAATGCATTATTACTGGCGGGCTTGAGGCGTGATGCGTTTAGTAATGCAGAACTTGCAATTGATTTGATTTCTAATCGTAAATCTATGAGGTGAAACGTGTGCAAAAAAAGATCAGACAGTATGTAGGAATGACTTTAGGGATATTCATTACGGCTGTTGCAATGAACTTATTTTTAATTCCCCATAAGATTGCAGCTGGTGGCGTGAGCGGTTTAGCGACGGTACTACATTATTTATTCGATTTTCCTGTTGGCGTTCTGATGCTAGTTTTTAATATTCCAATTTTTTTATTTGGCTTAAAAATATTAGGGGCGCGTTATGGAATTAATACCCTATATGGCGCAATTATGTTATCTGTATTTATTGATCTTACGGAAAAATTTACCCCAGTCGTTACCGAAGATATTTTGCTCAATTGTCTTTATGGAGGTGTCATGGTTGGCGTCGGGATGGGATTGGTCTTCCGTTTCAAAGGCAATACAGCGGGTACAGCTCTACTCGCAGCAATTTTAAATAAATTATTTCATATCAGCGTAGGACAGGCTTTAATGATATCAGATGCTTGTGTTGTTGCCTTTGCTGGTATTGTTTTTAAAAGTCCAGAACTTGCCCTCTATGCAACAATTTCGATTTTTGTAACTTCGCAAATTATCGATTTAGTACAAGAAGGGCCAGCAACAAGTAAATCTTTCTTAATTATGGTCGAAAATCCTGAAGTGTTAGCCGATAAGATTTTTCAAGAGATAGACCGAGGAGTTACCTATCTACAAGGCCGGGGCGGCTACACGGGGCAGAGCCGTGAGATGCTGCTATGTGTGGTGGATACAAGTGAAGTAACACAGTTAAAGGAATTAATCGTGCAGCATGATTCAAAAGCGTTTATCATCGTCAATGATGCGCATGAAGTTTTTGGTGAAGGCTTTAGTAGATACGAAATTAAGAAAAATATAAAATAAGCGAACGGATAAAGTGGCTCTTATATGCATAGGCATGTAAGGAGCCACTTTTTTATTGTAACGATTTCATTAAGAAAGATTGTTACAAAATACCCATCTACGTTTCTCATCCTGCGAGCACTCGCCTTGCCTAGCATCTGGGCATCTTTGTCTCTTGAATTTTATGGTTGTGTGTTTTCTGAAACACACTCTAAGAGGAGAGTAGTATGATTTTTTTTTGTAAAAAAATTTATAAGCAAATTGTCGTTTTATGTATTGCGGCAATTGCGTTATTAAAATTACATGTGACGTTTACCATGTTTATATCAATGTTCGTCTCAATTTTGTGTTATGCTTTACCTTTTGATCTTTATTTTGCAATTGGTTTTGTCTTACTATTATTTGCACATGAGTTTGGGCATGTGATTGCATCACGTGTAGTGGGGCTTCGTACTTCACCGCCGATTTTTATTCCGTTTTTAGGGGCAATGGTTCATTTAAAACGGCAGCCAATCAATGCAAAGATGACAGCCAATATTGCCATTGGCGGCCCAGCGATGGGAGCACTCAGTGCGCTTGTATGCGTTGCCTTTTACTTCTGGACAGATCAGAGATTATATCTTATATTAGCTTACGTCGCTTGTATCTTAAATTTATTTAATTTGATTCCTAGCGAACCGCTCGATGGTGGTAAAATTGTGGTGGCGATTTCACCATACCTTTACTGGATTGGTACCTTGATTATTGGTGTATTGTTTTTTTACACATATAATGCGCTTATTTTTATCATTTTTATCTTTTCCTTGTTACGGTTATGGAATTCAAGTCGTATTGATTATAGCGAAAATTACTATCGAATTAGTACCAAAGTAAGATGGATTGTTTTTAGTTGGTATATCGGTTTAATCGCGGTTTTAGGGATTGCAACTGTTTATATTGGGGAATTAATAAAATAAGATGATTATTTTATAATTTTTATCTCTCTGAAAAAAAGGTTTTTGGACAAAAATGTCTAAAGATATAACGTTATGAAGCAAATTGTAGTTTTTTGAATTTAGGGGGTTTGGTCACCGTTGATACATATGAGTGAAGTTTCAAAAATATATGAGAATGGTTCATCCGCATTGAACAATATCAATATTGATATAGAAAAAGGTGAGTTTGTTTTCTTAGTAGGATCTAGTGGGGCTGGTAAGTCTACTTTTATTAAGATGATTTTTCGTGAGGTATTACCATCGAAGGGAACTCTCATTATTAATGGCCGTAATGTTGTGACGATGAAAGAGGATGAAGTCCCATATTTAAGACGCGGCTTGGGCATTGTATTCCAAGATTATCGTTTACTGCCAGATAAAAATGTTTATGATAATGTGGCCTTTGCTATGCAAGTGATTGAAGCGCCACGCCGTGAAATGCAAAAACGCGTTAACAGTGTGCTGGAGCTCGTTGGACTTCGTGATAAGTTAAAAAGTTTGCCGTCTCAATTATCGGGTGGAGAGCAACAAAGGGTAGCGATTGCTAGGGCAATTGTCAATAGCCCTATGATTGTAATTGCTGACGAACCTACAGGAAATTTAGACCCAGATACATCCTGGGAAATTATGAAAATATTTGAACGTATCAATAAATCAGGTACGACAATTGTTATGGCAACACATGATAAAACAATTGTTGATACTATGCAAAAAAGGGTTATCGCGATTGAAGATGGCTGTATTATCCGTGATGAAGTGAAGGGAGCATACGGCTATGAAGATTAGAACTTGGGAATATTTTATTCGTGAAGTATTTATCTCTTTGAAGCGCAATAATTGGATGACATTTGCCTCAATAAGCACAGTTGCATTGTCACTTTTAATTTTAGGTTTATTTTTAATTATTGTTTTAAACTTAAATAATATGGCTACCTCGCTTGAATCTCAGGTACAAATCAATGTCTATTTAAAAGAAGAGCTATCTGAGCAAAAGATGGAAGATATCGGTCAAAAGATCAAGAAATTATCTGGAGTCGAAGAAATTAAGTTCATTAGTAAAAAAGAAGCAATGGAAAGATTTAAAGAACGTTTAGGCGATCAACAAACCTTGCTTACCGCTTTAGGGGAATCAAATCCATTGCCAAATGCTTTTGAGGTTAAGCTCAGAGCGCCAGAACAAGTAAAAGCAGCAGCCAATTTGATCAATGAATATGAGGGCGTTGAAAATGCAAAATTTGGACAAGACGTCATTGACCAATTATTTGAGTTAACGAAGATGATTCGAATCTTTGGTTTTATCATTATTGTATTTTTGGCCCTAGCGACAATTTTTATTATTTCAAATACCATTCGGCTAACGGTATTTGCACGGCGCAAAGAGATTGGTATTATGAAATATGTTGGAGCAACCGATTGGTTTATTCGCTGGCCATTTCTTATGGAAGGAATGGTGCTTGGCTTTATAGGTTCTATCGTTGCTACTATGATATTACGAAATTCTTATGGGGCTGTTGTAGCAAAAATTTATGATACTTTGACGTTTTTACCGCTGATTCCCGAACAACCATTTTTGAATCATATTAGTATTTTGATGGTTGTTGTTGGTACTCTTATCGGGGCACTTGGCAGTACGATTTCGTTAAAACGGTTTATGAAAGTATAAGGAGAGTTTTTAGTGGATAATTTAAAGCGTTATTGGGTTGTGGCAACTGCGCTCCTCGTGCTAAGCTCTTTTTCCATAACCGTTTTTGCAAGTTCCCTTGACAATAAACTGAGTGATATACAAAATCAGATGTCCGATCAAAAAAATAAAGCTACAGAGGCACAACAACAAGTTGATAGTGTATCCGAACAGCTGCGGCTCATACAACAAAATCTACAGACCGTAACTGATGAATATAAAGCAATTAAGACGCAGTTAAATGATACGGAAGAAAAGATTGATAAAAATAAAGAGGTTTTAGCCAAAGCCGAAAAGGAATTGGCCTCACGGATGAAAATATTAAATAAAAGAATCCGTGATATTTATGAAAATGGACAAATCAGCTATGTCGATGTATTATTTGGTGCTAAAGATTTCAACGATTTTATGACACGGATGGATTTACTAAAGCGTATTATCAAACATGACTATGATTTGATTATCAAAATCCAAGATCAACGGAAGCTGATCTTAGATAAGAAGGCAGAATTAGAACGCGATCAAGCGGCTTTGAAAGAACTTGAAAAAACTGCTGAAATAAAAAGAAAAGAAGTAGAAGTAAGCAAAGAGAAAAAAGAAAAAGTACTAGATAAAGTAGTGAACGATCGTGATACGGCCGAACGGGCTTATCAAGAATTATTAGAAGCATCAAGACAAGTAGAACAAATGATTCGTCAAAGCAGATACCAAGTGAGTGGAAATCAAGGTAATGGTAAATCTACGGGGACAATGATTTGGCCAATCAGTGGGCCAATCACCTCTGAATTTGGTTGGCGTACCCATCCGATATTCGGTACTGCGAAGTATCATAGTGGGCTTGATATTGGCGGCGAGTATGGAATGCCAGTGGTTGCCGCTGATGGTGGGGTTGTCATTTATGCTGGCTGGATTAGTGGTTATGGTAATGCAGTAATCATTGATCATGGAAATGGTGTATCTTCCCTTTATGGTCATAACCAGAGTTTGGTGGTGAGTGAAGGACAATCAGTTTCACAAGGACAGTTGATTGCTTATTGTGGTTCTACAGGATATTCTACTGGTCCACATGTTCATTTTGAAGTCAGAGAAAATGGTTCGCCTGTGAGCCCGTATAATTATTTAAGATAGTATAAATGCTCTGCTTTTGGCATACGTTATAGCAAAGTAGGCAAAAGCGGTGCGAGCCAAAGTCGAAAATGAAGAATAAAAAGCAACAGAATGTTAGGAGAATTTAGGAAAGTAACATTCTGTTGCTTTTTATAGCAGGGAATAGAGGTGGAAAAATGAGCAAGAAAAAATTAATCCTTGGGTCAGTTCTTTTAATATTTATGACGATGTTTGCTACTTTAGCAGGCGTGTATTATGTATTGGGCTTAAGTCAGTTTAAAATTGGTGATACCGTTCGTTTTTTGCATGCACTACGCTTTGTTGACAGCCAATTTGTCAATGAAGTCGATGACAATAAACTCATTACAGGAGCAATTTCTGGAATGATGGCCTCTTTGGGTGATCCTCATTCAGTTTATTTGGATCCGCAAATGTATAAAGAACTGATGAGCCATACCGAAGGTTCTTTTGGTGGGGTAGGTATTGTAATGGGCGTAAAAGATAAAGTGCTTACGGTGGTTGCGCCGATTGAAGGTACGCCTAGCTCGATTGCTGGTATTAAAAGTGGGGATAAAATCATAAAAATTAACGGGGAAGAAACGAAGGATCTAGCTGTGGACCAAGCAGCGAATAAAATTCGCGGAGAGATTGGCACTGAGGTAACACTTACCATTCATCGTGATGGAGAAGTAGATCAAGATTATGTGTTAAAGCGTTCCAATATAGAGATTAAAACAGTGGCAAGTAAAATGCTCGCCGATGGTGTAGGATATATTCGGATTTCTACGTTTAGTGAGCATACTGGCAAAGACCTTGATAAAGCTTATAAAGAGTTAGAAGCTCAAGGGATGAAAGCGATTGTACTCGATTTACGTGACAATCCAGGTGGCTTGCTGACTACGAGTGTGGAAGTCGCAAATAATTTCATTCCAAAAGGTACTGTCGTATCTACGGTAAAACGTGACGGTACAAGGGAAGTATTGAGTGCAACTAAGCTTGATGCGGTGAAATATCCGGCAGCGGTTTTGGTAAACGGCGGCAGTGCGAGTGCTTCAGAAATTGTATCCGGAGCAATTCAAGATACTGGATCAGGTACGATTGTTGGTACGACCTCTTATGGAAAAGGTTCTGTCCAAATCGTTATGCCAATGTATGGTGGTGATGCTTTAAAATTAACCATTGCAAAATACTATACACCAAATGACCGGTCGATTGATGGGATTGGTATTCAGCCAGACGTTGTTGTTGAGCCAAATGGAACAACGGATAATCAATTGGAAAAGGCAATTGAAGTGGTAAAGAGTAAACTACAATAAAATTTATGCAATACATCATGTTTAGCAGAGCAGATGAATTGCAACAAAAAATAACAAGTCGGCAAGAGACGAATCGCAAGATAGTGCCGATTCGAAAACCGCAATGAAGGCTCAAACTCCCAGCGGTCAGACAGTGAGCCTTCAAAGCTAAGTTGTAGTAAGATTCGTCTATGTTGCCTTTGTTGAAAAATTTTTCTTATGCAATTCATCTGTTTCTATAATTAAAAAACGAAAGCACTTACGCAATTTTGTAGGTGCTTTCGTTTTTTTGTAAAATTAATTTTATATTGCAAAAAATATATATATATTATAACAAAAATCAGCAAGCTGGCAAGAGACGAATCTCTCAAACTTCCTGCGGTCAGACAAAAAGCCTTCAAAGCTAAGTGGTAGTTAAGATTCATCTGTGTTGCCTTGATTAAAAAAATTTTTACCAAATATCTGCTTGTAGTTAAAAGCGAAAGGTCTTTCGATTTTTTTGCGATATTTGTATATAATAGTATAGAATATATTTGTTTCGTACATATGTTTGTGTTATAATTTGTATGGATAATTGTTATTGATTAGTTGAGTGAAATGATGAAAATAAGTGGGATAAAAGTAGTCCCTTGATCTGGTGAGGTGTTTATATGGTAGATGTACCAAAATTAAATACAGTTTATCAAGATGGTGGTGTGCCATTTAAAGTGGTGTCACCGTTTGACCCGATGGGAGATCAGCCGAAAGCTATTGAGCAGCTGGTAGGTGGTATCGAAAATGGACAGACTGCACAAGTTCTGCTTGGGGCAACGGGGACAGGCAAAACATTTACGATAGCAAAAACGATAGAACGAGTGCAAAAACCGACGCTCGTGATTGCCCATAATAAGACACTTGCTGCTCAGCTTGCCAGTGAGTTTAAGGAATTTTTCCCGAATAATGCAGTCGGTTATTTTGTTAGTTATTACGATTATTATCAACCAGAAGCATATATCGCGCATACGGATACGTATATTGAAAAGGATGCATCGATTAATGACGAGATAGATAAATTACGCCATTCAGCGACTTGTTCGTTATTTGAACGGCGTGATGTTATTATCGTTGCCAGTGTTTCTTGTATATATGGGTTAGGTTCGCCAGATGAATATCAAGGTTTGGTGTTATCGCTAAGACAAGGACAAACTTACGATCGTGATGCTATTTTACGAAAGCTCGTTAGCATTCAATACGAACGTAATGATATTAGCTTTACGCGGGGAAAATTTCGCGTGCGAGGGGATGTTGTGGAGATATTTCCCGCCGGCTATAACGAACGTGCGATTCGGGTAGAACTATTTGGTGATGAAATTGAACGTATATTAGAAATTGACGTGTTAACTGGAGAAATCTACGGTGAGCGTAAACATATTACTGTTTATCCGGCATCTCACTATGTTACATCACGCGAAAATATGCTTGAAGCGGTAGACGCAATTGAAGCAGAATTGGAAGAACGTCTAGCCTATTTAAACGCCAACAATAAATTGGTGGAAGCGCAGCGTCTCGAACAGCGGACGCGCTATGATATCGAAATGATGCTAGAAATGGGCTATTGCTCAGGTATTGAAAATTATTCGAAACACTTGACCAAACGGGAAACTGGTGATGCACCTTATACACTGATGAACTATTTTCCCGATGATTTTTTAATTGTGATTGATGAGTCACATGTGACCTTGCCACAGATTCGTGCCATGTATGCAGGTGATCGTTCTCGTAAAGAGTCGTTAGTAGAAAACGGTTTTCGTTTGCCATCAGCTTTTGATAATAGGCCGTTTAAATTTGAGGAGTTTGTCAATCGCATCAATCAAATTATTTATGTTTCAGCAACACCAGCAAAATATGAATTGGAACAAGCCAATCAAGTGGTTGAACAGATTATCCGCCCTACTGGGTTACTTGATCCGCAAATTGATATTCGTCCGCTCAAAGGGCAAATGGATGATTTGCTTGGAGAAATAAAAAAACGCATCATTGTAAAAGAGCGAGTACTGGTAACGACGTTAACGAAAAAAATGGCCGAGAATCTAACGGAGTATCTAAAGGAAATGGGTATCAAAGTAAGGTATCTCCATTCCGATATTGTGACGATGGAACGGGCCGAAATCATTCGCGATTTGCGTGCTGGTGTATTTGATGTGCTCATTGGTATCAATTTACTGCGTGAGGGCTTAGATTTGCCAGAGGTTTCTTTGGTAGCAATTCTTGATGCCGACAAGGAAGGATTCTTGCGTTCGGATACTTCGTTGATCCAAACAATTGGACGGGCCGCACGTAATGACCAAGGCAAAGTGATCATGTATGCTGACAATATAACAGATTCCATGAAGCGCGCGATTGATGAAACGGATCGTCGCCGTGAAGTGCAAGAGGCTTATAATCAAGCACATGGCATTACGCCACAGACGATCAAAAAGAGCGTTAAAAATCTAATTGAGACAACTAAAGTTGCCGAAGAACCAGCAGAATATAAAACAAAAGCTGGCGTAAAAATGTCAGATAATGAAAAACAAGAATTGATTACTACATTGGAAAAAGAAATGCGTGAGGCCTCACGAAAACTCGAATTTGAGCGTGCGGCAAAATTACGGGATATGTTGGTAGAGCTAAAGACAAGTTTGCCAGCCAAGAAAGCAGCAGGTAAGCCAACACGGAAGAAAAAATAAGTAGTAGTACTTTTATAAATGTAGACTTAATTCAGACGACATTTTAACATCGCTTGAATTGTAGTCGAAGTTATCTAGGGTCTTAACCGCTTTTACGCACCTTTTGTAGAAGCGGGAATATTAGAGATGGTTAGTCATCGGATGAAATTGATTTGCTGAAGTAGTAGAAAGGAAATAGCAGTGAAAGATAAAATAATCGTCAAAGGTGCGCGTGAGCACAATTTAAAAAATATTGATATTGAAATTCCTCGTGATGCGTTGGTAGTCGTAACTGGATTGAGTGGTTCTGGTAAGTCGTCTCTTGCGTTTGATACGATTTATGCAGAAGGGCAGCGCCGGTATGTGGAGTCGCTTTCTGCTTATGCACGTCAATTTCTGGGGCAAATGGATAAGCCTGATGTAGATTATATCGAAGGTTTATCACCGGCGATTTCTATCGATCAAAAAACGACAAGCCGTAATCCGCGTTCTACCGTAGGTACGGTTACGGAGATTTATGATTACTTACGGTTGATGTTTGCACGTGCTGGTCGTCCGTATTGTCCGAAGTGCGGTAAGCCGATCTCGCAACAAACAGTGGACCAAATGGTGGATCAATTAATGACCCAGCCAGATTCAACGAAAATTATGGTGATGGCGCAAGTCGTGCGTGGAAAAAAAGGTGAGCATCAAAAAATTATTGAACACATACGTAAAAATGGTTACGTTAGAGTCCGAATTGATGGACAAATCCAAGATGTCAGTGAAGAAATCAAATTAGAAAAGAATAAAAAGCATACGATTGAAGTGGTTATTGACCGTCTTGTCATTCGTGAAGGAATTGAGCAACGTTTGGCAGATTCTCTGGAAACTGCTCTTGAACTAGGTGAAGGCGTAGTTTTTGTACAAATTATTGATGGTGAAGAACTCATGTTCAGTCAAAACTTTGCTTGTGTGGAATGTGGCATTAGTTTACCCGAGATTGCGCCACGGATGTTTTCTTTTAACAGTCCGTTCGGTGCGTGCCCTGCTTGTAGCGGACTGGGTAACAATATGGAGTTTGATCTTGACCTGGTAATGCCAGATTTAAGTAAAAACTTTGCGGAAGGATTATTTGCACCATTATCGAAAAATCTCAACTCTTATGCGATGTGTCAGTTGGACGCAGTCGTAAGTAAGTATGGATATTCACTCGATAGTACTTGGGATGCAGTTGACGAAAAGGTCAAAGAGATTATTTTATATGGTTCTGCTGAAGAAAAGTTTAAATATCATTATGAAAATATGTATGGTGAGAATAAAGAGTATAATTCACCTTTTGAAGGTGTAATGCCAATGCTCAATCGCCGCTACAGTGAAAGTAATTCTGATATGCAGCGGGAAGAATATGAATCTTATATGAGTACGAAAACTTGTCCGATTTGTAAAGGAGCCCGTTTAAAGCCAGAGACTTTAGCGATTAAGGTCGGTGATAAAAATATCCATGAAGTTACATGTTTTACGATTGCTGAATGCAAAGATTTTTTTGCGAATTTAAAGCTTAGTAAGCGTGAGCAAATCATTGCTGTGCAGATTTTAAAAGAAATCAATGCAAGGTTAGGTTTTTTGCTCGATGTTGGGTTGGACTATTTAACCCTAGATCGTGCTGCTGGTACGTTATCTGGTGGAGAAGCGCAGCGAATTCGCTTGGCTACGCAAATTGGCTCAGGACTTGTTGGGGTACTGTACATCCTTGATGAACCAAGTATCGGTTTGCATCAGCGCGATAACAATCGTTTACTCGCAACCTTAAAGCATTTACGTGATGTCGGCAATACCTTAATCGTAGTCGAGCATGATGAGGATACGATGTATGCGGCTGATCATATCATCGATATTGGGCCAGTTGCCGGTGCAGGTGGTGGCTATGTTGTTGCTCAGGGAACAGTAGAGGAAATTAAAGCGAATCCTGCTTCTATTACCGGGAAATATTTAAGTCGAAAGCAGTATATTCCTGTGCCAAAAGAACGAAAAATCCCGAATGGCAAGTGGCTAGAAGTTATTGGTGCTAAGGAAAATAATCTGAAAAATATCAATGCTAAGTTTCCAATTGGACTATTTACGGCGGTCACTGGCGTATCCGGTTCAGGAAAATCTACCTTAGTAAATGAAATTTTATATAAAGGACTCGCAAGCAAACTTTATCGTGGTCGTGGTAAAGCAGGGGCGCATAAAGAAATTCGCGGGATCGATTTGATTGATAAAATTATTGATATTGATCAATCACCAATCGGCAGAACTCCTCGTTCCAATCCTGCAACGTATACGGGGCTATTTGATACGATTCGCGAAGTTTTCAGCCAGACTAATGAAGCCAAGATGCGTGGCTATAAGCCAGGACGTTTTAGTTTCAATGTCAAAGGCGGACGTTGTGAAGCTTGTCATGGCGATGGGATCATTAAGATAGAAATGCATTTTTTACCCGATGTTTATGTGCCTTGCGAAGTATGTAAAAGTGCGCGCTATAATCGCGAAACACTGGAAGTACATTATAAAGGAAAATCCATTGCCAATGTGCTGGATATGGTTATTGATGAAGCTTTAGAATTCTTTAAAAACATACCAAAACTGCAACGAAAGCTGCAAATCTTGCAAGATGTTGGCTTGGGGTATATCAAATTGGGACAACCAGCGACTACCCTTTCCGGTGGGGAAGCGCAACGGGTAAAATTAGCTACCGAATTAGCGCGCCGCAGTACAGGTAGAACGTTGTATATTCTTGATGAACCAACGACTGGTTTGCATACGGCTGATATTCATAAACTTTTAGAAGTTTTAAAACGTCTTGTTGAATGTGGTGATACGGTGGTTGTTATTGAACATAATTTAGATGTAATCAAAACAGCAGATTATGTGATTGATCTTGGACCTGAAGGCGGTTTCCGCGGCGGGAATATTGTTGTCAAAGGTACTCCGGAAGAAATAGCAGCTGAACCGGATTCTTATACAGGGCAGTTTTTAAAGCCCTTACTTGAAGAAAAAATAGATTAGAATCAAAAAAAGTAGAAATAAATTAGTACCTATAGATTGAACACTCAAACATGTTTGATCTATAGGTATTTTTTTTTATTTACCGAATTAAACCAATATATGCTCGTTCAAATTTTGCTGTTCTTAATGTAATTTATTATAATTATAAAAATTTTTGTTTTACGCGTTGAAAAAATAAATTTGCAAGAATGTATCTTAATGAAGGCAGATATACAGGAAGACAATTTGAATTTTAGCAAGTCCCTGGCTATATCAGTTTTCAAAATATGATTATAAACTTAGGGAGGAATTTACATGTCTACGTATTACAAAGGCGCAGATTTGAGTTGGTTACCTGCAATGGAGTCAAAAAGCTATACTTTTAAAAACTCAAGCGGCAAAACACAGGATGAAATGACGACGATGAAAGAATTAGGAGTTAATGCAGTTAGATTGAGACTATGGGTAAATCCCTCAAGTGATATTTACAGTGGTATGTGTAATGAAACTCAAGTAATTGCAATGGCAAAACGAGCAAAAGCTATAGGTGCTGCTATTATGTTAGATTTACATTACAGCGATACTTGGGCAGATCCGGGAGCGCAGACAATACCTGCGGCTTGGTCAAGTTGTACTACGATATCTGCATTAGGGACACAAGTATATAATTATACCTACCAAGTGATGACTAATATGAAAAATGCTGGTGTAACTCCCACGTGGGTGCAAATAGGCAATGAAATTAATTCAGGTTTAATATGGCCTCTCGGAAATACTTCAAATGGTTTCACCAATGTTGCATGGTTGATTAATTCTGGTTATAATGCTGTAAAAGCTGTGAGCAGTACAACTAAATGCATCGTTCATTTAGCCAATGGTTATAATAATACGACCTTCAGATGGTTCTTTGATGGACTGAAAGCAGCTGATGGCAACTGGGATATTATCGGAATGTCGCTTTATCCCACGGCCAGCAGTTATACTACATATAACAGCCAATGCTTGGCGAATATGAAGGATATGCAATCTAGATATGATACAAATGTAGTGATTGCTGAAGCCGGGTTTGCATATAATGATCCGATAACTGCTGCTAAATTTCTTGCACAGCTTAAAACTAATGTTAAAGCTGTAGGAGGTGTCGGAATATTCTATTGGGAACCTGAATGTTATAATTGGAGCAGTTATGGTATGGGTGCAACAGATCCTTCGACTAAGAAGCCAACAAGTGCTATGTCCGCATACTAAGAAGTTCACTTTAACCATCAATTTTGGAATTTAATAAAACTATAGGCTTTGACTATTCTGATGCGTTGTGTCACGGAAGATAAGATAAACGTGATAGGCGTATTGAAGCCCTTAATCACTATGGAGTTACAGCTCTGTAGTGATTTTTTTTATTTATATTCGTTACATAGGGTTAGCTGAGATTAGGTGAACAAAATTTTTATTAGACCCATTTAAAAAAGAAGTCTAAATCAATGTATATAAGTAGAACCCAATATATGGAAAAAACAACAAAATAGTTCTTTAGCTATATTGGTTCTTAGAAAATTAAAAGGGGTGTGTAAAAATGTCTACTTATAATGTAACGACTTACGCAGAGTTAAAAAGCAAGGTGGCAGCAGCAGTATCAGGAGATATTATTTATATTGGAGCTTCGATTACTTGTACTGCCCAAATCGTATTGAAGGGTAGTGGTATTACTTTAACAGCCAAAAGCGGCGTAACACCAGTTCTTGATTTTTCGGCTATATCCAATATTAACTCAGGATCAACCGGTATTGGAATCTATGTAACCGGCAGTAATAATACGATTAGTGGCCTTATTGTACAAAAAGCTGGCGATAATGGACTAAAAATTGAAGGCGCTGGTAATACGGTGCAAAACTGTATCTTCCGTTATAACGGAGATACAGGTTTACAGATATCTAAAGTTACAGCTAAAAAAAATACGATCAAGTATTGTGATTCCTATCGAAATTGCGATAAAGCAACGGGTGGTGAAAATGCGGACGGCTTTGCTTGTAAGCTGAGTGCTGGTACAGGTAATTCATTTATAGGTTGCCGCGCTTTCCAGAACTCTGATGATGGCTGGGACAGTTATGATATGAATAATGATGTTACATATACCGATTGTATTACTTGGCATAATGGAGACGCGAGTATAACTACTTATGCTGGTAATGGCAATGGTTTTAAACTTGGCTCTAAAGGTGCCAAAGGAAAACGGACAATGACTCGCTGTATCGCGTGGGATACAAAATATAGCGGTAAAAAAGGTTTTGATCAAAACAATGGCATTGGTATTACAACATTAACCAACTGCCTGTCTTTTGACAATGTGATTGGTTATCAGCTGGATGATGCTACAAGTCTTACTATGACAAACTGTAGAGAGTTTAATTGTACTTCCTCCGATTCTCTTCCTTCTGGTGTAACTGTTACGAAAATTACTGATACGACCAAGCAAGCTTCAATTCGGAGTGCGGTTAAAACTGCCTGTAACAAAATTTTATCCAATTGCGAAAACAATATCATTACTGGAGCAATCACTTTGAATATATGGAGCTAATAGCTGAAAAGAGTTATTACAGGCATTGCAAAAAGTTTTGGAAAGTAGTTAGAAAATACTATGAATTGCCCCTAGCTTAGGCTAGGGGGCAGCTTGTAGACAAACTATGGACAGATAGGCCGCGGGTCGGCGATAAGTACCCATCTGCGTCGTTACAGTAAGGTGCTGCTCGTCGACGTACAAGAGTACGACTCCTTCACATCCCCTTACTGTGCCTGGCATCTGAGCACTTCTCACCAACCGGCAACCTATCTTCGTACTAGTTTATAAGTGGAACGGATTTAGCTATTTTCAATCTATCGACATAAATATTTTATTTTGTCGACAGTCTGGCCCCTAGCTTAGGCTAGGGGCTTTTAATTTTTATCACGTTAATTTCAAGCTTGAAAGCATGAATGTAAAATAATGTATGTAAAAATTGCGATGAAATATATGATACGTTAGGTATTCTGTCACAACAGAGATCTTTAAATAATTGGAAAGTAAAGAGGTGATTGTATATTTAAGAATACGTTATAAAATATGAAAAATTTACTTATATTAATCGTTAATTTACTTCTTTTAGTAATAAAATTACCCTTTTAGACAAGACATATTGAAATAATAAAAATTTGTCATTATAATTAAATACAAATGGTAAAAATGTAAAAATATTCAATCAAATAAGAAGAAGAGTATGAATTTATCAAATAATATTTATATTTGTGCATTTTGGGAACAAATTGCATGAGGGTAATGAAAAAAGTAAAAGTAAAATTAGCTGCTTATTTTAGAGCGGCTTTTTATTTTCTTTAGTATGCTGACGACAAAATTGAGCTAAAGAAAACGTCGAAAAAAATTTTTTTATATAATTGTGGTTTGACCCGTTTAAAAAAGCATCTTAAAAAAATGTATATAAGTAGAAGCCAATATTTTACAAAATGCAATTAAAAGTTTTTTGTTATAGCGGCTTTAAAAAAAGCATTAAAAATTTGGGAGGCGATTTAAATGGTATACAATCAAGAATTATCCAGAAATATAAGGGTGAATGTCAGAAAAGGCTTGATCGTATCACAAGAAAACAAACTTATTTTCGATAATAGTAAGAATATTCCTAATAATATCAAATTTACGTGCGTTATTAAGAAGGCGTTTGCTAATAGTATAAAAAATAATAGAATTGCAGAAGAATCATGGGTACAGTGTTAGATTTTGAACCACTAGTGCGCAAATACACCTGGAATAAATCGGAGGATGTAAGGGCGGAAGCCTGGTTAGCGGTAGTGGAGGCAACAAAATTATATGATTCAACCAAGGGAGTACCTTTTGCTGGTTATGTAAAAAGCAAAGTCAAATATTCAGTTTGGAATATGATTAGAAAGCAGCAAAGACAATGGCAGCATGAAGTGCCTATTGAAGGTGAAGGTGATAATGAAGAGAACAGTTTAATTGATACACTGGCAAGTGACATTAATGTTTCAGATGAGATTGAAAGAAAGTTTTTGACTGAAGAATTACAAGCGGCTATTAATATGCTGCCAGAACGTCAGCGGATTGCTGTACTTAAAACTGTAGCTTGGAACTATAGTCAAACAGAAACTGCAGCAGCATTGGGGGTAACGCCGCAAGCAATATTTAATTTGCGCAATCGTGGTTTGGCCCGTTTAAAAAGAGCGACCTGTATCAATGTATATAATTAAAGCCAATATACATGGAAAAAATTTAATGTAAGGGTTCTAGACTATATTGGACTATTGAAAGCAATACGAAAGGTGTACTTTGATAGGGAGACGATAAAGAGTTTCATATATATTAAAGTTTCTTTTTTTAATTAATAAAGTAATAGGAGTGTTAATTATGAGTGATTTATACGTATCTAATTCAGGAAGTGCCAGTAATGCAGGTACTGTGAGCAGCCCACTTACGCTTGCTGCGGCAATTACAAGAGTTGTTGCAGGCGGGACAATTTACATGATGTCAGGAACATATAGTTATGCTGCTCAAATAACGATTGAACGTGGTAATAATGGAACTTCAGGTAGTTACAAAAGTATTAAGCCATACAACTCTGGAACCGTAATCTTAGACTTTTCTTCCCAGACGTATGGAGATCCTTCGAGTGTAAGTAATCCTAGAGGACTGCAGATCAACGGCAATTACTGGCATATAAAAGGGTTGGCTGTAAAAGGTGCTGCTGACAATGGTATTTATATCGGAGGAAGCTATAACAAAATAGAACTTTGTGAAACTTATGCAAATAGAGATTCAGGTTTACAGTTAGGAAGATATATCTCAACCGCTGTAGAAAGTGAATGGCCAGCATATAATGAAATTTTGAATTGTACCTCTCATGACAATTCTGATCCTGATAATGGCGAAGATGCAGATGGTTTTGCTTGTAAACTGACTACAGGTGAGGGCAACGTATTTAGCGGTTGCATTTCCTATAACAATGTTGATGACGGTTGGGATTTATATACAAAATCTGCCACTGGTGCTATTGGTGTTGTAACTATAGAAGACTGTGTAGCCTATAATAACGGTGTAACTTCTAGTGGGACAAGTACAGCAAACAGTGATGGTAATGGATTTAAATTAGGTGGTGACAAAGTAGCTGTTAACCATATAGTGAAAAATTGTATTGCCTTCAATAATAAAAAGCATGGATTTACCTATAATAGTAACCCAGGCTCTATCACGTTAACAAATTGTACAAGCTATAACAACGGAACTACATCAGGAAGCAATTTTTCTTTTGATAAAGGTACGCATGTATTTACTAATTTATTATCTTATAAAGCTAGTTCAAGTGATAAGACAAGTGGTACTGATGTAAATAGTTCAAATGTATGGTGGAAAAATTCAAAAACTACAAATGCGAAGGGGTTAGCTTGTAGTGATGCAGACTTTGTTAGCCTTATTCCAGCCGTAACTAGAAATAAGGATGGTTCCATCAATCTAGGAAGCTTCTTGAAACTTGCTGCTGGTAGTGACCTGATCGGTGCAGGCACTCCAAACGGCACTAATATTGGAGCTAGATAGATTTATACAATTTAAACATTGTGTCTAGGAAATTCAATTTTCTCAACGTACCCGGTATCTTAGGATGCCGGGTTTTCATTTTATATCTAATTTAATGACCAATTCGGGCGAATATTACGAAAATTCTATTTTTACCCGTTTAAAATAAAATCTTAAATCAATGTATATAAGTATAAGCCAATATACAAGGAAAAAAACATAATTTGATAAGAGTTCCTTAGCTATATTGGCTTTTATTAGAAATTTCTGGAGGCGATTTTAAATGTCTTGCAATCAAGATTTAACTGTAGATAAGGAAAATGTTAATAATTGCAAAAACAGGACTGCTCTGGAATTGGAAGTAAATACAGATCAGATAGGTATAAACATTAGTCCAAATCTTTATGGAATATTTTTTGAAGATATAAACCATGCTGCAGATGGGGGTTTATATGCAGAATTAATTCAAAACCGTTCTTTTGAGGACGATGCAACTACACCTAAACATTGGTCGCTAGTAAAGACGGGGACAGCAGAAGGTACCATGGATCTTGATGAAACTGTTCTTTTAAACAACGCCCAATCGAAATCGCTGCGCCTTGATGTGACAACGGCAGATTCAGCTGGAAGCGTTGGTATAGCAAACGAAGGTTATTGGGGAATAAATGTAAAAGAAGGAATACAGTATAATCTATCATTCTTTGCCAAAGCCAGCAGTGCTTTTTCAGGAGATATAACAGCTAGTCTTCAGAGTGCTGATGGAAAAACTGTTTATGGACATATAGCACTATCAGATATAGCTACTGATTGGCAAAAGTATACTGTGGCAATTACTTCAAATGGATCCGACGAAAAAGCAGTATTTGTATTATCAATAAATACAGTAGGGTCAGTATGGTTTGATGTAGTGTCATTATTTCCACCGACGTTTCATAATAGACCTAATGGACTTAGAGTAGATCTAGCAAATATGATAAAAGAGATGAAACCTAGGTTTATGCGTTTTCCGGGAGGATGTTTTGTTGAAGGCACTGCAATGGCAACTGCTTTCAGGTGGAAAACTACGATTGGTAAGATCGAAGAAAGAGCAGGACACCAAAATATTTGGGGGTATCGAACAACTGACGGTATGGGATATCATGAATTTTTACAACTGTGTGAAGACCTTGGTGCAGAGCCGTTGTATGTAATCAATATCGGAATAGCCCACAAAGATAACATCCCGCTGGATGAACTTGATCCTTGGGTACAAGAGGCTCTTGATGCTATAGAGTATGCAAATGGCGACATTACAACAACATATGGTGCGATGAGATCGGCCAATGGGCATCCTGAATCATTTAATTTAAAATATATTGAAATAGGTAACGAAAACAATCAACATAGCACAACAGATAACAGGAGTAACCTTTATGGTGATCGATATATCAAGTTTCATAATGCGATAAAGGATAAATATCCCGAAATATATACGATAGGCAACGTTGAAGCTTGGGGTACAGATACACCTTCATGGCAATACTCATATCCAGTCGAATTTGTTGACGAACACTATTATAGAGGTACGCAATGGTTCATTAATAAGGCTAATAAATATGATAGTTATGATAGAAATAGTCATAATATTTATGTAGGAGAATATGCGGTCACAACAACACTTGACTGTGGAAAAGGAAATTTAAATGCGGCTATAGGGGAAGCCGCTTTCATGACAGGACTTGAAAAAAATTCTGATATTGTTAAAATGGTTTCTTATGCACCATTATTGGTTAATACAAATGATCGAGCGTGGAATCCAGATGCTATTGTTTATAATTCTTCTAGTGTTTATGGAACACCATCCTATTATGTACAAAAAATGTTTGCCAACAATCTAGGAAATGTTGTTATTCCTACAACGTTAAAAAATTTAAATAGTACTATTGATACTACTTCAACTAGTCAGATTGTGGGACAAGTAGGAATTGGCAGTTGGGATACAGCAGTGAGTTATTATAATGTTTCAGTTACTAAAAATAGTGACAGCAGTATTCTCCTATCGAATGATTTCTCAGAAGATGCACCTAAGTGGAAGGCGAAAAGTGGTACTTGGAATCTAACGTATAATCAAACCAATACTACTGTAGAGCCTGGAATGATAGTTGCTGGAAGTAGTGATTGGAATAATTACACGCTTGAACTAACGGCACAAAAGGTTAGTGGCAGCGAAGGTATGATGATTTACTTTGGATTTTTAGATGGTGATAATTTTTATGATTTAAATCTTGGCGGGTGGAAAAATACTCTGCATGCTATACAAAAAAATGATAATGGAAGTACATCATTACTTGCCAGTCAAGCTGGATCGATTACAGCAGGTCAAAGCTATAAAATTAAGATAGTCGTTTCTGAAACAAATATTAAGGCTTATTTGGATGACCAATTATTATTTGATGTAACTGATTCAACGCCATTAAAACCAGCTACTCGTGATCCATTATATTTTGTTACAAGTAAGGATAATGAGTCAGGAGATATTATTATGAAAGTAGTAAATCCTAACGATGAAGATGAAAAGACTGTAATAAAAATAAAAGGAGTAGAGAAAATTATAGGCGGGACAGCAAGCGTGCTTACTTCAAATAATATTGCCGATGAAAATTCATTTGCAAACCCATCAAAAGTAGCTCCTGTTGACAGTCGATTTGTAAGTTGTGGTGAATCAAACCAATTTAATTATATATTTTCTAAGAATTCGGTAACTGTATTAAGATTAAAAACGCACGGACACCATAAAAAATAAGTAATTTTAATAAACAAAAAGTGATATAAAACTAGCTTTAAATAGCTCTTATATCACTTTTGTTTGCGGTCATATAATTCAGTTGTTCTTATTTGAATTTTTTTGCTGCTTATTTTCTAATTTTATTTGCATAAACCGCAGCTGCTGCAATCGCTTGAGGTGCAGCTAGGTTTATCAGTGCACGTGCTAGGAGCAATCGTAACTTTACTAGTCGATAGAGAATAATGATGATCCGTAGTATCTGTAATGATGAATTCTGTGTCTGTAAATTTGAGTGTAAGAGGAAAAATGATTGTGCTATCGTCATTTAGGGGATTCATTTTTTCCATAGGTTTAATAAAATCGACAGTGTCTTTTGTGGTAATCATGATTTGATCGGTAGTTTTTATGGATACAATATCCCCAGTTTCGCTAAATATGAGAGAATTAGAATCGGCGTGAATGCCAACGCTTTGGGAATCAAAAGCACGGATGATGCCAATTGGCGTTTTTACTGGTGTTGGTTTAACCGGCTCAAGAGAGGATAATTTGCCTTTCGCATCAAGTGAAAATCCAGTTTTTACTGGGATATCACCAATAGGCGTTTTCAGTGTGATAACTTCCTCTGGCTGCAAGGTTAAGCTATGGAGCTGCCCTGTTTCATAAAAATGTAGCCCGATAATTTTAGCTTTGAAGTTTGCAAAGCTAAACTCAAAGCTAAACGGAACTGCCAGTTCAGCTTCTTGCGTTTCCGACCAGTAGCCGCTGAGCTTGCCGTTCAGAGGGAAAAATCTTTTAATTGCACCACTCGGATAAAAGGTAATAAATTCAGCGGGAAATTTGCCAAGTGGTGTTTCAATTTCGGTTACCGTTTCTAGGGAAACTGATTTTAAATCACCAGAATCGTAAAAGGTAAGGGAATGGATAAATTTACGACGTAAGTCATCATAATTATACTGTGGTACTAGCTCTCCTACAGCCGTTTTTACTATAGTTTTGCTTTGGAGAGTGCAACTGGCTAATGTGCCGTTAGTATGGTATTCTTCCCGCGCATAATCAATCAACGTACCGTACTTTGTTTTTATATTCATAACATATCATCCTCAATATTTACAAATTTTTTTTGTAATAGTTACTAGAGTGGCTGAGCCACTTTTTTTACTGGTAATATCAAATTTACTTTTGTATTCAGTATTTTCTAACCAAGGTGGTAAGTGTGAACAGAGCATATCAAGTTTAATAAATGGTGTACTGTTTAGAAATGGCTGCAGAGCTTTTTTGGATGAAATATCGGGACGATTGATTTGTAACTGAATGAGGTCTAAAAAGAAAATCCCATCCACTGTTTCAATAGGTGTGGTTGGGATCGCTTCATTGCGCTGAATATTCTCGGTATTATGATGGATATCGGCAAGAATGTTGTCAAATATAGCAGGTTGAAAAGCAGCGATTTCAAATATGTGAAAGCCCATGCGATCAAAAACATTGTAGACAAGTCCAGTAATGGATTGGCTGACAATGATTTTACAGTCATCCAATTTGGTAATTAAATTGCGTGCTTGATTTCTAATTTCTTGCAAGTTGGTGGATAAATCAATTTGATAAGGAATTTCTTTTCTTGGTACCCAATCATTTTTTCGTTTTTCAAATACCATCATCGTATCTGCCTCTGCTAACGGAGCAAGGTCGGTTTTTCCTTTAAAGGTTATAGCAATTTTCTCTGACATATCGGTCACTACCTTTCTGTACGATTTAAAGTTAGTATAATTTAAATAATATAACGATGTGTACACAAAAAGTCAATAATTAAAAATGTATACAAAATTTTTTTAAATTTGTAAAATGTATATTTTTGTCGAAAACAAAAGTCTTTTAGGTGGAAACATTAATTTTTAAAGTGGAAAATAGGATGGCTTAAATTTAAAAATCATTTCATTTTTAGGTCAGAATATTGTGATAATTTATTGGTTTTTTTGCATAAAAATGGTCATTGACAGAGGGAATCTTTTAAATTATAGTTACCGTATAAACAATTCACACAAAAACATTTTAAGTTTTTAAAAAATATTGCTTAAAAAATTAATAAGGTAGTGCTAAGACAAAGACAGTCTTGATTATAAGCTTTCGCTATAATTAAGACTGTCTTTTGCTTTCTAAGGTATAAAGTACAAATCATTTCCACCTTAATTTGGTGGTGATGGTACTTTAAATAAAAAAATTAAGTGAAATGAGATGGAGGGTTTTCTTATGAGACAAGTAGCTATTTATGGTAAAGGTGGAATTGGTAAATCTACGACAACTCAAAATTTAAATGCTGGCCTTGGTACAATGGGTAAAAAAATCATGATTGTTGGCTGTGATCCTAAAGCAGACTCAACTCGCTTAATTTTAGGCGGATTAGCACAACAAACCGTGCTTGACACGTTAAGAGAAGAAGGCGACGACGTAGAACTAGATCTTGTATTGAAACCAGGCTTCTCTGGCATTAGATGTGTAGAATCTGGTGGACCAGAACCAGGGGTTGGCTGTGCTGGTCGTGGTATCATCACATCCATTAATTTATTAGAACGCCTTGGTGCATATGAAGAGGATCTTGATTATGTTTTCTATGACGTACTTGGTGACGTTGTCTGTGGTGGGTTTGCAATGCCAATTCGTGAAGGAAAAGCAAAAGAAATTTATATCGTTGCATCAGGTGAAATGATGGCATTATATGCAGCAAACAATATATCAAAAGGGATTACTAAATATGCACAAACAGGCGGGGTACGCTTGGGCGGTATTATTTGTAATAGCCGTAAAGTTGATGGTGAAGCTGAACTAGTTGAAGCGTTTGCTAAAGAACTTGGCTCCCAGATGATTCATTTTGTACCACGTGACAACATGGTACAAAGAGCTGAAATTCATAAAAAGACAGTTATTGAATTCGATCCTGGATGCGGTCAAGCAGAGGAATATAGAACACTTGCGAAAAAAATTGATGAAAATAAAATGTTTGTTATTCCAAAACCATTGACGCAAGAACGTTTGGAAGAATTGCTTATGGAACATGGTCTTATGGATATTTGAGGTTAAATAGCAAATTTAAGTAAAAGAGCAATTTTGAGAGGAGCTAACTATTATGATCATGATTAGAGCCATTGTTAGACCGGAGAAATCTAATGTTGTATTATCGGAGCTTTCTGATGCTGAGTATTCTGGGGTAACCAAAGAAGAAGTATATGGTCGCGGTCGCCAAAAAGGAATCATTGTCGGTGAGGTGCATTATGATGAATTACCGAAAGAACTTTTAATCATTTTTGCTAATGATGAAGATAAAGATGATATCATCAAAATCATTTTGAAAAATGCAAAAACAGGTGAGGGCAATTTCGGTGATGGACGTATTTTTGTGAGTCCAGTACTGGAAGCATATACGATCAGTTCAGGCAAAGCTGGCTTATAAGAGAAGGGGTGGCTATATAATGAGAGAAATTATGGCTTTTATACGGATGAATATGGTAAACCCAACCAAGCAGGCACTTGCCAAAGCTGGGTATCCGGCGTTTAACTTTTCAAAAGCTGTAGGCCGTGGCAAGAAGCCACTGGCTACAGAAGCAATCGAAGTCATCATGGGCAATGCCGGTTCTGTACCTGCCGATTCGATTGGTGAACATTTGTCGGAAGGGACGCGGCTCGTATCAAAACGTGCCTTTACTCTAATTGTTGATGATGAGCAAGTAGAATTGGCAGTGAAAACGATTATCAAGGCAAATCAGACAGGAAATCCTGGCGATGGTAGAATCTTTGTTATGCCAGTGATGGAAGGCTACAATATTAGAACAGGTGAATGTCGTGAGCGAGAAAGCGATTTGACAGATAGGAGGTAATGGCTGTGGATAAACGTACGAAAATTTTAGATAAATATTCTGCACGGGTTTTTAAAAACCGTAAAGATCATATTATTGAGCTAGAAGATGCTGCGAACGCGCAAAGCATCGCAGCCAACAGCCGAGCAATACCAGGGGTTATGACAAATCGCGGCTGTTGTTATGCTGGCTGTAAAGGTGTTGTTTTAGGCCCATTAAAGGATGTTGTAGTTATTACACATGGCCCAATTGGTTGTGGCTTCTATACTTGGGGAACACGTCGTAATAAAGCAAAAGCAAGTGATAATGGCAAGAACTTCATTGAATATAGTTTTTCCACTGATATGCAAGAACCAGATATCGTATTTGGTGGGGAAAAGAAATTAAAGCAAGCAATTACCGAAGCGGTTGAGATTTTCAAACCAGAATGTATTATGATTTGTTCCACCTGTCCAGTTGGGCTAATCGGTGACGATATTCATGCAGTAGCGACTTGGACAGAAGAAACATATAAAATAAAATGCGTTGCTTATAGTTGTGAAGGTTATAAAGGGGTCAGTCAATCAGCTGGTCACCATATCGCCAATAATAGTTTAATGAAATATGTTATTGGTACAGGGGATAAGGCGCCAACACAAAAATTCTCCATAAATATTTTGGGTGAATATAATATTGGTGGCGATGGCTGGGAAACTTCTCGTATTTTAAAAAGAATTGGTTATGAAGTGATTTCAGTATTTACTGGTGATGGTAGTTATGAAGAAATAAAAAATGCGCATACAGCAAACTTAAATTTAGTGCAATGTCATCGTTCTATCAACTACATTGCAGAAATGATGAAAACGAAGTATGGCATTGATTGGATCAAAGTTAACTTTATCGGTGTCGATGAAACAATTCGTTCCTTGCGCGAAATGGCAACGTATTTTGGTGATGCTGATTTAACCGCACGGACAGAAGCTGTTATCGAAGATGAACTTGCAAATATTGCTGATGATATGGCATATTATAAATCAAAATTGCAAGGGAAAAAGGCTGGTTTATTCTGCGGTGGTTCACGTTCCCATCACTATCAAAATTTACTTGCTGACCTAGGCGTAGAAACCGTCGTAGCTGGCTACGAATTTGCGCATCGCGATGATTATGAGGGCAGGGAAGTGCTTCCTACCATCAAAACAGATGCCGATAGTAAAAATATCGAAGAAATGACAGTTACACCAGATGAAAGACATTTCCGCTTACTTTTGACCCAGGAAAAATTCGAACAATTGTCTAAGGCAATTGATTTAGAAGCGTATGCTGGGATGATTAAAGATATGGGTAATGGTACAGTGGTAATCGACGATTTTAATCATTATGAAACTGAACAATTAATAGAATTATTCAAACCTGATATTTTCTATTCAGGCATTAAAGATAAATATATTATTCAAAAAATCGGAGTTGTATCGCGGCAGTTGCATTCCTATGATTATAGCGGCCCTTATGCTGGATTTAAAGGAGCAGTTAATTTCGCTAGAGATACGACGATGGGAATTTTCACACCAGCGTGGAATTATATAACTCCACCATGGCGCACGCTGCCAACACTAGAAGGAAAGATTGGAGGTGAGGAGTAATGCTAGACTTAACTCCAAAAGAAATAATTGAACGTAAAGGGCTAAGGATTAATCCTTGCAAAACTTGTCAACCGGTTGGTGCGATCTATGCGGCGCTTGGTGTGCATAAATGTATGCCTCATAGCCATGGATCACAAGGCTGCGTATCCTTTCACCGTATGTTCTTATCCAGACATTTTAAAGAGCCAGCAATTGCTTCCACGAGCTCTTTCACCGAAGGAACTTCAGTATTTGGCGGCGGTAGTAATGTAAAAACAGCAGTTAAAAATGTTTTCGACATTTATAATCCTGATATTATTGCGATTCACACCACTTGTTTGAGTGAAACGATTGGTGATGACCTCAACACCTATATTCAACAGATGGAAATACCAGAAGGAAAAATCGTGGTGCATAGTAATACGCCAAGTTATGCTGGCTCGCATATCAGCGGTTATTTCAATATGATGAGTGGTTTCATCAAATATTTAGCGAAGAATACCGGAGTAGATAATGGTAAAATCGGTATTTTCCCTGGTTTCACCAATCCCGGCGATATGCGTGAAATGAAGAAAATCGCTAAACTATTAGGTGCTGATTTTACGATGTTCCCTGACACCAGTGGTGTTATGGATGCACCGATGACTGGCAACTATGAAATGTATCCAAAAGGTGGTACAACGATTCCTGAAATCATTGGTTTAGGTGACTGTAAAAAAGTATTGGCACTCGGTGAACTTACTAGTATGGAACCAGCAATGGAGTTAAAACGCAAATGCGAAGTTGATTTCGATTGTTTACCACTTCCGATTGGAATCGAAGCAACCGATGCATATGTAACAGTATTGTCACATTTCACCAAGAATGAAGTGCCATACGCCTTAGAAGAGGAACGTGGACAATTGGTTGATATCATGTTGGATTCCCATGCGCATTATGATAAGAAAACTGTAGCAATCTACGGTGATCCTGATACTGTCCTTGGTATTACGACTTTTGTGTTAGAAATGGGCATGATCCCTAAATATGTGCTTACAGGTACGCCAAATGAAAAATTTACGAAGAAAGCCAATGCCTTATTTGAGAAATTTGGCGTAACTGATTGTAAAGCAAAAGCGTCGGGAGATTTATTTGAACTTCATCAATGGATCAAAAATGAACCAGTAGATTTATTGATTGGTAGTTCCTATGGAAAACAGATTGCAAGAGCAGAGGATATTCCGTTTGTTCGCGCTGGTTTCCCAATCCTTGACCGCTATGTGCATTCTTATATGCCGATTGTCGGCTACCGAGGTGCCATTCGTTTGGTTGAACTCATTAGCAATGCATTAATGGATCGCCGTGATCGCGATTGTGAAGATGAAGATATGGAACTTGTAATGTAAAAAAATGTGATGTACAATAAGTAGAGAAAGCAAAATAGACTCTTGATACAAAGATGTATTTCATTTGTTCAAGGGTCTATTTTGCTTATTTTTGTATTTAAAGGAGGGCTAGCGATGGAAGCAAGGATACTTGAGGAGAGAAAACAATCCATTATGGTAAAAGATTTTTGTTGTAGTGGGGATGGAAAGAGTATTACCTGTGAAAAAGAAAGTGTTTCGGGGGCTGTTAGTCAACGCGCTTGTGTATATTGTGGTGCGCGCGTAGTGCTCAATCCGATTACAGATGCCTACCATATCGTTCATGGACCAATTGGCTGTGCAAGTTATACTTGGGATATTCGTGGCAGCCTTTCTAGTGGCAGCGATTTATATCGCAATAGTTTTTCAACAGATTTAAGAGAAAGAGATGTTATTTTTGGTGGTGAAAAAAGATTAACTGCAGCAATTGAGGAAATAGCTCTTCAAAATTCACCTAAATTAATTTTCGTGTATGCGACCTGTATCGTGGGTGTTATTGGCGATGATATAGAAGCTGTCTGTAAGCAGGCAACGCAAAAGTATAATATTTGTGTAGTTCCAGTGAAAGCACCAGGTTTCTCTGGTACCAAGACACTTGGCTATAAAATGGCCTGTGATGCTTTAATGCAAGTGATAAAGCCACATGCAAAACCAGAACAAACGAAAAAAGGAATTAATATTTTAGGGGATTTTAACCTGGCTGGTGAAATGTGGATTATTAAAAATTATTTTAAGAAAATCGGGGTCAATGTTGTCTCAACGATCACTGGTGATGCTTCTTACGATACCTTGATCAAAGCTTCTCAGGCAGAGCTCAATATCGTGCAATGTGCAGGGTCGAGTACCTATTTGGCCAATCGCATGGAAGAAGAGCTGGAAATACCGTTTTTAAAGGTAAGTTTTTTTGGTGTAGAAGATACGACCAATTCCTTGATGCGTGTTGCTTATGCGATTGGTGATGCCGAGGTCATTCGAAAAGCGCAAGCCTTTACTGAGGCAGCATCGGCAAAGTTGCAAGATTTTTTAACCAAATATCGCCGTAATCTTCTCGGAAAGAAAGCAGCAATCTATGTTGGCGGTGGGTTTAAAGCGATCTCGCTGATTCGTCAATTCAACGAAATGGGAATCGAGACGGTTGTCGTTGGGACGCAGACTGGTAAAAAAGAAGATTATGCGGTCATTCAAAGCTTGGTCAATGAGCAGACGGTAATTTTAGATGATGCCAATCCAGCGGAACTAGAAACGTTCATGAAAGAAAAAGGTGCAGATATTTTGGTTGGCGGCGTCAAAGAAAGACCTCTGGCGTATAAATTGGGAATCGCTTTTTGCGATCACAATCATGAACGAAAACATGCCTTAGCGGGTTATGAAGGGGTAATCAATTTTACCAAAGAAATTAACCTGACCATCAACAGTCCAGTTTGGCAGTTATTATAGTAAAGATGAAAAAAGAGGAGGCTGGTTTCAGTGGGAATCAATTTTACAAATTTGAATGTAAATCCTTGCAAAATGTGTACGCCGATGGGGTCGGTTACCGCATTATATGGCATAAAAAAATGTATGTCGATTTTACATGGCTCACAAGGCTGTAGTACCTATATACGTCGCCATATGGCAACGCATTATAATGAACCAGTTGATATCGCTTCCTCCTCACTAACGGAAGAAGGCACTGTATTTGGCGGTGCAAGCAATCTGATTAAGGGTTTAGAAAATCTCATTCGCTTATATAATCCCGAAGTGATCGGTGTATCTACCACTTGTTTGGCAGAAACCATCGGTGAGGATATCAAAGCGATTATTAAAAATTTTTATACAGCAAATCCTGACTGTAAGGTAAAAATCATTCCAGTTTCGACAGCTGGCTACGCTGGTACGCAATATGAAGGTTTTTTTAAAGCTTTACAAGCTGTGGTAGCAAATGTAGAAATGGCTATGGAAAAAAATAATAAAATCAATATCATTACGGGGTTGATTTCACCAGCAGATACGCGTTATCTAAAACAATTACTAGACGGCTTAGGTGTTTCCTATATTTTATTGCCTGATTTAGCGGAAAATTTAGATGGCGTCCATGTTGATGTTTATAATAGATTGCCAAGTGAAGGAACCTCGCTAGAAGAAATTAGTCAAATGGCTGGAGCCAAATTTACGATAGAACTATCTACCTTTGTTAGCGATGATATTTCTCCAGCAAAATATCTAGCTGACCATTATGGTGTCCCTTATCAAAGAATGGATTTGCCGGTAGGTTTGCAGGCGACCGATGCGTTTATTAAACAAATTGTAGAATTGGGCGGCGTTATTTCACCAGAATTAACTAAGGAACGTGGGCGTTATCTTGATGCGATGGTAGATTCTCATAAATACAATGCCCTTGGCAGAGCAACGGTATTTGGTGAACCTGATTTCGTCAAAGCGATCATCAACCTATGCTGTGAAAATGGTATCGTCCCAGTGGTGAGTGCGACAGGTGCTGCTTGCAGTAAGTTTCAAGAAAAAATTGAAGGACCCATCAAGAAAGTTGCCGCAGGCCTTTTTGTCGAAAACTATGTAATGGTTGACGATGCTGATTTTGAAACAATTGAGCAGTTAACCTTAGATTTAAAAGCAAATGTTATGATCGGTAATTCTGATGCCCGGAGGATTTCAGAGAAACATTCGATAGATCTTGTCCGCTGTGCGTTCCCGATCCATGATCGCGTGGGCGGGCAACGAATACAAATGATTGGTTACGCTGGTTCTTTACAATTACTCGATCGTATTTCGAATACACTGCTAGGAGCAAAAGAAAGTACTTTCCGTGAAGAACTCTACGAGAAATATTATACTGGCAGTGATAAAAAATCGCCACAGGCGATTCATGAGGTGACGAAGATGAATACACAAGAAATTATTGCACAAAAAACAGCAACCCATCCCTGTTATAATTGCGGCGCTGGTAAATATGCGAGAATTCATTTACCAATTGCACCAAAATGTAATGTCCAATGCAATTATTGTGTTAGAAAATATGATTGTCCAAATGAAAGTCGTCCTGGTGTTACTACAGAAATTCTTACACCAGAAGAGGCATTCCAAAAATATGTTATCGTAAAAGAAAAAATGCCAAATTTAAAGGTGGTCGGCATTGCTGGGCCTGGGGATTCATTGGCGAATTTTGAACAAACCAAAGAAACGTTAACACTCATCAAAGAATATGATCCCCAAGTAACGTTTTGCTTATCAACAAATGGTTTGATGTTGCCACTTTACGCCCAAGAGCTAATTGATTTAGGTGTTACCCATGTAACGGTTACTTTAAATGCCATTGATCCCAAAATTGGAGCCAAAATCTATAAATATGTAGAATATATGGGTGTTCGATACACTGGGGAAAGTGGGGCTGGCATTTTGGTCGGTAACCAATTGGCAGGTTTACAATATCTGACGAGTCGTGGCATTGTTTGTAAAGTAAATACTGTGATGTTAAAAGGTGTGAATGACGATCATATTGAAACGGTCGTGAAAAAAGTCAAAGAAATTGGGTGTGAAATCACCAATATCATGCAGCTCATTCCGGTTGTCGGCAGTGCATTTGAAGATATGCCATTGGTGAATAATAAAGAAATTATGGCGATGCGTAAAAAATGTGAAGTACACATTAAACAAATGTATCATTGCAAACAATGCCGCGCTGATGCAATTGGTACGCTAGGAAATGATGTTTCCATTGAATATCGCGGTTGCACAGAAAAGTCGAGTAGTGAAACGAAGGCCGTAGAATTAAAACGTTTTGCCGTTGCTACGAAAAGTGGAATGCTAGTGGATCAACATTTTGGTCAAGTCAATGAATTTTATATTTACGAAAGCGATGGCAATATGGCAAAATTTATTGAACGCCGTAACGTTGAAAAGTATTGCACCGGCGTGGAACATTGCGAGGATAAGTCCAGTAAGATTGAAAATATTTTAACTGCGGTAAAAGATTGCCATAGCGTGCTCACACTTCGCATTGGTGATTCGCCATCGAAACGGTTGCAAGATATGGGTATTGGTATCGTTGTTACGTATGACCGTATTGAAGATGCTGTAAAAAAAGCAGCCAATCAATAAGCTGATTTTAATGAGGTGGGAGAAATGATATGTATCACAGATAATACACTGGCTTGTCTTGATGCATGCGAGGCAACGCCAAAAGAACTGCATGAGCTGTTAAGTTTATTATTAAAATTGCCGACCCATTCTATTGAAATGTCAATCTCTGCGTATGAGAAACTTATTTCTCTTGCGCCACTGCCAAAGTTTGAAAATTATTTATTAAAAATAAATAATTTATGTGAGCTAAAAAAATATCAAGGATTTGCTGGTTACCTTTTTCCGGCGACTAGTTTTGGCAATGTTGGCAATACTTCCTATGAAATTAATTTTAAAAATGATCAGGATATTGGCTATAATGAAGACTGTATTCAAGGCTTACGAATGATTGGGTTCGCTGATCGTATCTGCACTGATGTTGCCAGTGAGTTTAAAAATATTCTAGCGACAAAAGTCAAATTTGAAATTTGTCCGCAAAATGATTTTTTCTGTGCAACAGCACTAGCGATAGAATGGTGCCATTTAGGGGGAGAAAAACTGGTAGCTAGTTTTTCTGGCATTGGCAATCAAGCGAGTTTAGAAGAAGTATTACTGGCACTCCACCTCGAAAAACAAAAAGAAATTACCGAAAACATTAGCTGTTTTGCCCGAATGAAACAAATCGTTGAGCAGATTACCGGTAAAAAAATAGCAAAAAATAAAGCCGTGATTGGTGAAGAAATTTTTTGTGTAGAAGCTGGTATTCATGTTGATGGTATTGTAAAAAATCCCGAGATTTATGAACCTTATCCGCCAGAACTTGTTGGAAATAAAAGGCGCGTTATTATTGGAAAGCATTCTGGTAAAAGTGCTATTTTAATCAAGTTAAGCGAATTGCAGATTACTAAAGAGAATGTGGATATAGAAAAACTATTGCTTGCTGTAAAGCAAAAAAGTGTAGAGAGAAAGCGGAGTTTAACTGATGATGAATTCACTGCGCTAGTCGAGGTGGTATAGCTATGAAAGAACTACGGTATATCGTTGATACTACCTTACGTGATGGTGAGCAAAGTCCGGGGCTTGCTTTTCAGCAGGAAGATAAGCTTACAATAGCGAAACTATTAGATGAAGCCAAGGTTTATCAAATTGAGGCGGGAATTCCGGCGATGGGAAGCTTCGAAAAAGAAGCAATTCTATCAATAAAAGATCGCTGTCAACATGCGCTGATTTCTACTTGGAATCGTATCAATAAAGCAGATATAGAGCATTCTTTTGATTGTAAGCCAGATTTAATTCATATTAGCGTTCCCGTTTCAATGGCACAGATTTATGAAAAACTGCGTAAAGATAAAACCTGGCTCAAAAAAAATATGATAGACTGTGTTCAATTTGCCAGAGAAAAAGGCTACCAAGTAAGCGTTGGTTTTGAAGATGCATCACGGGCGGAGTTAGCATTTATGATAGAACTAGGCACTATCTTGAAGCATTATGAAGTTCTGTATCTTCGGTTTGCTGATACGGTTGGGATTTTAACGCCAGCGAGTACAGAAAAGAAGATCAAGGCAGTAATTGAGTATACTGGGCTTGATATTGAATTTCATGCCCATAATGACCTCGGCATGGCAGTTGCCAATTCCATTTCAGCGGCAAAAGCAGGAGCGAAGTTTATTGATACTACCATTGCTGGAATTGGTGAACGAACTGGAAATTGTGATTTTACGAAGTTTATCTATGCAGCAAGTACCTTGTATGATATCTCTACTGATTTTAGAGCGGCACAAGAGTTAACTAAACAAGTAGAAACAATCGTTCAAAAATAAGAAGGAGTGATTTTAGTGAAAAAACGAAATTTTGTTATGGCTTTATGTAGTTTATGTTTAATGCTTTTAGTATTGGCAGCAGGTTGTGGCAATAGTGCAGAGAAAAAAGAAGCGGCTGCGCCAGCCAAAGAAAAAGTAGAAATTTTTGTTTCTGCCGCCGCTAGTTTAACTGACGTTATGAAAGAAATTGCGCAAATGTATGAAAAAGAAAATCCAAATGTAAAATTAACGTTTAGTTTTGGTGCTAGTGGAGCTTTACAAACAGCAATTGAACAGGGCGCACCATCTGATATTTTTCTTTCTGCAGCACAAAAACAAATGGATGCCTTAGATAAAGGTGGACTCCTTGCTGATGGTACCAAAAAAGATTTGCTAATTAATAAAGTCGTATTGATTACGCCTAAAGACAGTAAAGCAGGGATTGCTGATTTTAAAGATGTGATGAGTGAAAAAGTAAAACGTATTGCACTTGGTGAACCAAAAGGTGTACCTGTTGGACAATATTCAGAGGAGATATTTACTTCTTTAAATGGTTTAGATCAAGTAAAAGCAAAAGCTGTTTATGGATCTGATGTACGCCAAGTGTTGACTTGGGTTGAGTCTGGTGAAGTGGATTGTGGGATTGTCTATGCAACAGATGCGGCAACTTCAAAGAAAATTACGGTTGTAGCTGAGGCACCAGCAGGTAGTCATAAACCTGTTGTTTATCCAGCCAGTGCTTTAAAATCTAGCAAAAATTTGGAACAAGCAAAAGCATTTTTAGATTATTTGTCTAAACCAGAAGTGGGCAAAGTATTTGAAAAATATGGCTTTCAATTAAAATAATGAATCTATCACCGCTAATCATATCCTTAAAAACGGCATTCCTTGCAACAGTTATTACCTTTTTTCTCGGAATTTTTGCTGCTCACTTCGTTGTAAAAATGAAACGTTTTCAAGGAATTATGGATGCAATTTTAACCTTGCCGATGGTTTTGCCGCCAACCGTAGTAGGTTTTTTTCTACTACTCTTTTTTGGTAAAAATAGCTTGATTGGCAAATTTCTGCTCAGTTTTGATATTACCTTTGTTTTTTCTTGGGAGGCAACTGTCGTCGCTGCGGTAGTTGTTTCTTTGCCGCTCATGTATCGGACAACTAGAGGGGCGTTTGAACAAATTGATAAAAATATTATTTATGCGGCAAGGACACTTGGGGTATCGGAAACAAAAATATTTTGGCGTGTGATCTTGCCAAATTCTTGGTATGGTGTCATGGCGGGGGTTATCCTTTCTTTTACTAGAGCTTTAGGTGAATTTGGTGCAACGATCATGGTTGCTGGCAATATTCCAGGTTTAACGCAAACCATGTCGACCGCGATTTATTCTGCGGTGCAAGCAGGGGACAATGAAACCGCGTTTCAATGGGTGCTCATTGTTGTTATGATTTCTTTTGCCGTGATTATGCTGCTAAATTATTGGACAAAAAATCAAAACGAAATTACGCAAAAACTGTCAAAGAAAAGACGAGGTGCTATCAGTGTCGTTGTACGTTGATATCAAAAAAAGCTTAGGTGATTTTGATCTAAATATAAAATTTGAGGCCAATCAAGAAGTGCTTGCTTTGCTGGGGGCTTCGGGTTGTGGCAAAAGCATGACCTTAAAATGTATTGCAGGCATTGAAAAACCAGATTATGGTATAATAAAACTTGATGATCATATTTTATTTGATAGCGAGCGCAAAATTAATTTACCGCCCCAAAAGCGGAAAGTAGGCTATCTTTTTCAAAATTATGCTTTGTTTCCGAATATGACCGTAGCGGAGAATATCGCTTTTGTCGTACAGGGGAGCAAGCAAGATAAAATTAAGGCTGTAACAGAGAAAATAAAAATGTTTTGTTTGGAAGGTTTGGAAAATCTTTATCCGGTACAATTATCGGGCGGGCAACAGCAGCGTGTTGCTTTTGCTCGCATTTTGGCTTCGGAAACAAAGCTACTCATGCTAGATGAACCATTTTCCGCCTTGGATAGTTACTTAAAATGGCAGCTTGAGCAGGAATTAACGAGTTTATTAGAAACGTATCAGCGGGCGACTTTATTTGTATCGCATGATCGTGATGAAGTATATCGAATCTGCGACCGTATTGCTGTGATGACTAAGGGCAATATTGATGTAATTCGGACAAAACATGAATTATTTGAGTCACCTGAAACACTCGCTGGGACAATCCTTACCGGGTGTAAAAATATTTCTACGGCAAAAAAAATCGATGATCATACCGTCTTTGCCGAAGAATGGGAACTTGAGCTGCAAGTGGAGCATCTTGTGTCTGACAATGTACAATATGTTGGTTTTCGGGCTCACTTTTTTTCCTTTGCACAGAAGGAAAAAAATATATTTGAAGCTGAAATCGTTCGAGTAGTTGAAGATACATTTTCTTTCATCGTGATGGTTCGTCCGAAAGGGTCGAATGCTAAACCGCTTCGTTGGGAATTAGAAAAAGATCAGTGGAGAAGTCTTGACCAAACGAAACTTTTTTTAAGTATCCCTGAAGATAAAATTATATTAATGAAGAAATGAGGAAGAAAAGATGAAAATCAGTGCAAGAAATCAATTAAAAGGTACCGTTGTTTCCATTCAAGAAGGTGCAGTAAATGCAATCGTTGGCATAAAAATTGCTAGTGGTGATATTGTAACTGCAACAGTATCAATGTCTTCCGTAAAAGAATTGGGCTTAGAAGTTGGTAAAGAAGCGTATGCCATCATCAAAGCAACCTCTGTGATGGTTGGGGTAGAATAGCATAAGTAAATAGGAATGCCCTGCCGACGTAAGAGTTGGAAAAATGTGAATAAAAGATATGCTATGATCGCTGAGTCAATCAATAATGAGGGGCTTGGCGATCTTTATTTTCGTTGTGCTGTGTTTTCAGCTGGCACAGATTTTTGCATCTCAATGCGCAAAAGTTCTTGAAAAAAACTATTACTGAAATTTTCTGTACAAACTGATATGATTAAATCAAACATGACGTACGGAGGTGGTTGTATATGGAACTAAAAACCAGACTTGTATATATCATGAATCGTCTGAATAATGCGAAAAATGGTGAGCATATCAAAATTTTTCTTACTGAGTTAGATATAACCCAGCGAACTTTTTATTATGATATGGAGCAGATCAATGACTGGCTCTCTACGAATGACCTTGGCAAAATGCTCATCTCCAACCAAAAAGTCTACTTAGAAATAAATAAGCAGTCTGCATTCCAAAATATGCTTTCTAAAACGCAAAGCTATTACTTTTCTGTCTCCGACCGCAGAGCCATGGAAATAATTTATATAGCTTTATATCATGATGTCGTTACCATCGATAAACTCAGAGCTTTTTTCTATGTAAGCAAGAATACGATTTTGTCTGATATCAAAGCATGGAAATCGTTGTTAAAAGATTGGAACATTACGATTTCTAGCACAGTTAAAACGGGATATGTTTTAAAGGGGTCGGAAACCGCTATTAGAAAACTGATCAGTAAGCAATTGACATTGCTCCTATCTAATCTATGTGTGAAAGCCATATTATCTGAAACCTTAGTTTCGCTCACCAAAAATGACATAGACTTTTTTGAGATAAGCCGCTGTCTTATCAAGCAATATGCAAAAGACATAAAAGGCGATTTATTTTTAAACGATATCGATATGGAATGCATGCTTATCTTAGTTTCATGGATAAGAAGCATGAAAGGTTATACGTTTGAAATAAATCCCGACGAAAAAGCCACACTCTTCAATACAGCTTCTTATCGTTCACTAAAATTAAGCCTCAAAAAATTGGTTCTGCATAACATGCATATACCAACTTCAGAAATATATTATCTGATCCCTCTATTTTTAGGAATACGAACGACTGATTTTGTCTCAGAAGAACAGGAAGACACTTATATCATGGATTTCACCAAAGAGTTAGTACACAATTTTGAATGTGTTGCCTGCATTTCGTTCCTAAACAAGGATCGTCTATATCATCAACTATCTTTCCATATTAGACCGCTGTATTACCGTCTGAAATATGGCATCATATCTCCGAATCCTTTAGTAAGCAATATACAAAAAACATACTCATATATATATGAATTTACCGCACGAGCTTTAGCAAAAACCAGCAATGATCTATCCCGCATGATAACTACAGATGAAATAGCTTACTTATGCGTATACTTTGCCAGTCATTTAAATTATAAAAAAATCGTTAGTACCAGTCAGAGCCGGAAAGGTAAAATATTAATTGTAGTCGGAACGAACATGGCGCAAGCCATGCTGATTCAAGAACAATTGACGAGTCTATTCAATGACCGCTTCGATTACGAAAAAATATCTATCGGCCGGCTAAAAAATTGGATGCTCAACGATTATGTATTAGTCGTAGCTACAATAGTATTCAAAAACCTTTCGACGTATAGTAATGTTATTTGTGTCGACCCTTTTATCAATGACAGCAGTAAAAGAAAAATCATTGATGTTATTGAATCTAAAGGCTGTGTTCCACGGTATGATGAACGTATCCGCAAAGTCATAGATGTAACGAAAAATCATTGTACAGGTGAAATAGAAGAGGATGAGCTGTATTTTGAATTATTTCGGCTATTTTATAATGAAGAAAAGCGTAGTCCTTTCATGTCCTATACCGAAAACATTCGTGAAAAGTTGGAAAAAGGGAAAGTTCTGACCGTCTCTTTGACAAGCAATTGGAAAGATATCTTAGAAGCAGCTTGTAAACAAATTGGAGGTCGACATTATACTAAACGTACCTTCGAAAGATTGTTAAATTTATTGCAGCGCCGTAAAGGGAAAGTTTATCAAATAAGCTCGGAGGTATTGTGTATTTGCTGCCCTATGCAAGGGGAAAGTCATAGAAAGATAGACATTTCAGTCGTGGTTTCCCAAAACGATATAGAATTTCTCGATGGGAATAAAGGAAAAATACTATTATTTATCGCTACTATAGATAATTATTCACATTGGTCATTGCTCATGGACACATATCAATACTTAGAGAACGAAGAGCATATTGCTGGCATGATCGAAACCTTTAGCATATGTCATCATGAGGAAATATTATAGGAGGGATAGCATGGATAAAACGAAGTATTGTATATACTGCGGGAAAGTTACTTTGAGAATACGCCCTTTCATACTGAACCCACGCGCTGACGCTGAACTACATTGTTGTTCAGCCAAATGCCTGAGTGAAGCTAAAAAGTTTTTAGAATGGGATATGAAGAATAGAACCCGCGCATACTTACTGCTCACTATTTGCGTAATAGCGAATTTATTGTCATTCGGTTTTTACTGGACTGGCGTAGAACAATTTTTACCAATGTTGTTCATGGGGGGCATCGTTATTATTTATCCTTTAGTTTTTATGAGGTATTCCTCCTACCAACCGCTGGGCATTCGCAAAGTCACTAAAATCGTGAGAACCTTCGGGTTCCTATTCATGACATTGAGTTTATTTTATATGTTTTTTCCCTGAATGCAATTTATAAGCGATTAAGCACAAATTTTAGCAAAAATCTGATTATTCTGAATTGCAAAACATTGCTCTTTTTTATTCCAGCCCATATTGATAAACTAAACATGTAGAAAAAAGGCAAAGGAGGGAAGACAAATTGGAATTGCTAAATAAAGATCTGATCAAAATCGACGCTGCTGTGAGTTCAGCTGAAGAATGTATCAGATTAGCCGGAGATCTCTTTCTCAGATACGGCTATGTAAAGGAAGGATACAGTGAAGCAGTGATTGAGCGTGAAAAAACCTATCCGACAGGGTTGCCCGGCAAAGACATCTGTATTGCGATCCCCCATACGAACAACAAGCTGGTCAATCAGCCTGCGATTGGGGTAATCATACCGCAAGAGCCGGTCGAATTCTGCATGATGGGTAATAAAGACCAAATATTGTCATGTGAAGTGATCATTCCCTTGGTGGTGAAAAATTCAGAAATGCAATTATCAACGTTGAAAAAGATGTCTCGCATAATCCAAGATGGAGATCTTTTAAAAAAAATCAAAAACGCACGTTCTCCGGAAGAAGTATTGTGTTATCTGAAAATATTAGATGAAGATTGAGTTTAAGTAAGAATTTTGAAAGGAGTTGTTTATCATGAGACCTGTAAAAATTTTATCTGTTTGTGGTTCAGGTACGGTTAGTTCCGCAATGTTATCATTAAAATTATCGGATATTTTAGAGGAAAACGGATATAGTGTTGAATCAACGGAAGTCAGCCCAGGCGGTGTTCCAGGTGCAATGAGTTCAGGCAAATATGACCTCATCGCGTATACCAGTCCTGTAGAAGGCGATTTCGGCGTACCCAAGCTCAATGCCACAGGTTTCCTTGTTGGGATCAACGAAGATGAATTTGTTGAAGAATTGCTTGGCGCAGTAGGAAAATTAAAATTATGATTGATGACCAATATCATTTTAAAGGAGGCTTAGCATCATGTGGGAAGGATTAAAATTATTCTTTGATACTTTTGGTAGCTATATTGTAGTGCCTATTATTTTGTTTGGTATCGCATTGTTATTCAAAGCGCCTGTAAAAAAGGCTTTTATGTCTGCCGTATTGGCCGGTGTAGGTCTAAAAGGTATGGAATTCATCACCAAAGCTTTCGGGGCAGTTTTATCCCCACTAGTACAAAGATTGGTTGATATAACAGGAATCAACCTGCCTGTTATCGACATTGGCTGGCAAGCCGTGGCTTCTGTAGCATATTCTACGGATATAGGCTTGATGTATATTGGCGTCGGTCTAATATTTCAAGTTTTTCTCTATCTAACAAAATGGACCGATATTTTTATGCCATCTGATTTGTGGAACAACTATTCTATATTTGTTTGGGGTTCTTTATTCCTACAAATAACAGGTAATTTACCTATAGCGTTTGGCTTGATGCTCTTTATCAACTTAGTAGTTTTATTGATAGCTGAGGTAGTACAAAAAAGATGGTCATCCTATTATGGATATCCAGGTTGCGCAATGACTGCGCCACATCATATGGGCGATGCGCCGATGTATTTGGTTCTGGATTTTGTTTTGGGGCGCTTGGGTCTGGATAAAATAAATGTACGCCCTGAATCTATCAAGCAAAAATTTGGTTTTTTAGGTGAACCTATGTATGTCGGTATCATCGTTGGGCTGATCTTAGGCATTATCGGCAATATCAACATTCTAGGAACGATGAAAGCGTGGGGGCAAATAGCGAATGTCGCTATCACCTGTTCAGCTGTTATGGCTATCTTCCCTAAAGTTGCAGGTTTGTTTGCATCTGCATTCACTACTATCACTGACTATTCAAGAAAAACACTTAAAAGTAGCAAATATGGCAAAGATAGAGAGTTCATCATCGCAGTCAACGATGCTCTGGGATATGGTGAAATGGCTACATTGACTACCGGTCTTTTGGTTATCCCGTTCGCCGTGCTGCTAGCATTTGTTGTCCCTGGCAATCTCGTCATTCCTTTAATGGTACTCCCATCGCTTCCATATATGGTCGAAATTCCTGTATGTCTTAGTAATGGCAACATAGCAAAATCAGCAGTTGCAGCATGCATCGTATTTGCCTGCAAGCTTCTTATGGCGTCCTCGTGGGCTGCGGTTTTCACAAAAATTGCAACGCAAGTTGGATTCGAAGTCACGACTGGAAGCGTATTGATCATAGGTTTTATCATGTCAAACTGTACTGCTGGGCTGATTACATATGCCTTTATGACCTTTAATCCAATCATTATAGCTGCCGTTGTTATCATATATCTGGTGGCGTTCCTATTGTTCAGAAAGAACAAGCAGGCTGTATGGGACTATTTAGAAAGTAATGCGTTTCGTTATCAAAAACTGAATGGTGAAGCAATAAACAACACTTGATCATTTACGTGATCATTCATAGGAGGATAAGATGATGAAAATAGTAGTAGTTGGTGATCTTATTGTCAGCTGCGAGCTGCTGGCAGAAGCTGCTAAAGAGCTCAAGCCAAACGAAAATATCACAATAAAAACGATTTATTGGCCAGCAAAAGACCGCAAGGATTTTCAAAAAAAGGCTCTTCATTTAGAAACTGATGGCCCAGAGGCAGAGCAAGCACCGCCAGAACTTTACGAAGAAATCGTGGATGCGGAAATTCTTTTAGTCCATTTTTGCCCTGTATCTGCTGGCTTGATAAGCAAAGGCAAAAAGCTTAAGCTCATTGGGACCTGCCGCGGAGGGATGGAGCATGTTGATGTATCTGCTGCAACGAAAGCGGGCATCCCCGTTATTCACGTCATAAGAAATGCCGAGGCAACATCCGATTTTGCCATTGGTCTTATGTTCGCTGAAACGCGTAACATCGCCCGTGCACATACTGCGTTAAACAACGGTGTTTGGCGTAAAGAATATGTAAATTCTAAGTACACGACAACATTTAGGCAAATGACATTAGGGGTTGTAGGGCTCGGTCATATTGGTAAATTAGTAGCGGAAAAAGCACTTGGCATAGGCATGACGGTAATTGCTTTCGATCCTTATATTTCACAGGAAATGATAAACGATATAGGCTTGCATGTAAAAATGACAGATAAGGAAACGTTATTTAAAACAGCTGATATCATTACGCTGCACCTTCGTCTTACACCAGAGACTGAAAACAGTATCAATAAAACTGTGATTGACTTAATGAAACCGACTGCGTATCTGATAAATACTTCACGCGCAAGAGTATTAAGCAAAGAAGATATAATCGATGCGCTGCAAAACAAACGTATAGGCGGCGCTGCTTTGGATGTATTCTGGGAAGAGCCGATACCAGAAAATGATCCGCTGCTAAAGTTAGACAATGTTACGATTACGCCTCATAATGCCGGCAATGTAGTGGATGCTTTGCCTCGCTCACCAATGCTTCTCATCGATACAATCAGACATTTTTGGGAGACTGGAAAAAGTGATATGGTAGTTAACCTAAAAAAATTAAAACAATAAGGAGGGTAATAGAATAATGTTAATGGAGAAAGAACGTTGTCAAATTGTTGAATATGGTAAAAAAATGAGCTCATCCGGACTCAGCAAAGGAACCAGTGGGAATATAAGTGTTTATAACCATGAAACGAAATACATGGCGATCAGTCCGTCGGGTATCGGATATTTTGAAACGGAACCGCAAGATGTCGTTATCATGGATTTGGACGGAAACATCATCGATGGTGATCGTAAACCATCAAGTGAACATAACATACATTCAAGTTTTTATAAAGCAAAACCTGATATGGGAGCTGTTGTGCATACCCATTCTACCTTTTGTTCCACTTTAGCATGTATGAATTTGCCAATTAATGCGGTTCACTATGTTATTGGGGGAGCAGGGGCAGCAACCGTTCCTTGTGCGGAATATGCGACCTTTGGCACTTCTGAATTGGCAAAAAATGCGATTGATGCCTGTGGAAAAAGCAAAGCCGTATTGCTTGCCAACCACGGTCTCGTAACTTGCGGTATCAATTTGGCAAAAGCTTTCGGACTGGCTGTAAACATGGAATTTGTTGCTGAAATGCAGTGGCGCTGCCTGTGTGCGGGTAAACCAGTGATTATCGATGATAACGAAATGGCGCATGTGATGGAAGAGTTTAAAACTTATGGTCAAGTAAAAAAATAATACATACTAAAAATATACGATATATGCATGCTTTCATGTTTATATCGTATATTTTATCCTGATAAAGGGGTGATCAGATGTTAAGAGCTGTCTTATATAAAGAAAAGGATTTAAGGATAGAAGAAACCCCCATTCCTGAAATCGGCCCTGACGAAGTTTTGATAAAAAATAAAATTTCGATTACATGCGGTACAGATGTGAAAATATATAACCGAGGGTATCCGCTATTAAAACCGCCGCACCCATTCGGTCATGAATATTCCGGTGTGATAGCTAAAATAGGCAAAGACGTTAACGGTTTCAAAGAAGGTGATCGTGTAGCTGTCCATAATACAGCTCCCTGTAATGAATGCTGTTACTGTAAAAAAGGTGTGCCTTCCATGTGCGAGAATATGCTTTTCAACCGCGGCAGTTATGCTGAATATGTCAAAGTTCCCTCACGTATCGTAAAGCAAAATATGTTCGCTATGCCTGACACTATGACGCATAAAACAGCTGCACTCATGGAACCTCTTTCGTGTGCAGTCTATGGAATATCACACTGTCCTATCGAATTAGGTGATTATGTCGTTGTCAACGGTGCCGGTTCCATAGGTTTGATGTTCATACGCTTAGCGGCGATGAAAGGTGCCAAAGTCATTGCTACCGATATGTCCTCAAGTAGGCTCGACTTAGCGATGAAATTAGGTGCCTATAAAACGGTCAATATGTCTTCGGTAACGGATGGTGTAGTTGCGGTAAAAGGATTGACCGATAACCTGCGCGGCGCAGATGTCGTTATCGAAGCAACAGGTTTGATCCAAGTATGGAATAATAGCATAAAAATGGCTCGTAAAGGTGGTTTTGTTCTATTGTTCGGCGGAACCAAACAAAATACGTTTTTGGAAGTAGATACTACGCTTTTACATTACTCACAATTGACGATCAAAGGTGTTTTCCATACTACGCCGTGTCATGTTGCGGAAGCCTTTGAATTATTAAAGATGAACGTTATATCGTCCGATGATTTTATTCAAAATGACTATTCTTTAAAAGATATAAGCAGTGCACTAGAAGAGCATGCTGCACATAAAGTCATAAAAAATTCTATCGTGTATGATTGATAAATCGGGAGGAGAAAAAATGTATTCGATAAAATTAGGCTGCGACAAAATATTTTATGGAAAAGATTCAATAAAAATGCTGCATGATTTGCCTGGTAAAGACAAAAAAGCATTTATTGTTATGAGCGGAACGATACTAGAAGAAATCGGTTCATTAAAAATTGTTACAGAAGTACTCGAACATGCCGGATTCAAATGGAAGACGTATACAGATGTAGAGCCGGAGCCCAGCTTCAACACCATAAAAAAAGGGGTTAAAGCCATGAATGACTTTGCGCCGGATTGGATTATCGGTTTTGGTGGTGGATCTGCAATGGATGCTGCAAAAGCGATGTCGGTCTTTTATGAAAATCCGGAATATAAGGAACTTGATGATGTCATGCCGCCAAATATCATCAAAAATCTTAAAGTCAAAGCACGAATCGCTTGCGTACCTACTTCCGCTGGTACTGGCAGTGAAGCAACACGCGCTGCATTGATAAAAGACACTGAAAAAAAGAAAAAGTATTCCATAAGAGATATGAATGGACGCATGATACCTGATGTAGCTATCCTTGATCCTATTTTCACAGTATCTATGCCGAAAAGTTTGACTGCAGCCTCCGGTATGGATGCAATAACACATGCTATAGAATCCTATGTAACGCCAATTTCAAATCCATTTTCAGATGCAATGGCCATTTCGTCATTTATCAACGGTTATCATAATATTTTAAAAACCTATGAACACGGAGATGATCTAGAGGCGCGAGAAAAAATGTTAGCGGCTGCCTGCATGGGCGGAATCGCATTCTCAAACTGTGCACTAGGCATCGTACATAGTGTCGCGCACACATTTGGAGCAGAGTATGATATCCCGCATGGATTAGCCAATGCAATTATGCTGCCATATGGAATAAAATTCAATGACAGAGATGAAAGAGTACATGCCCGTTATACTGAGCTGGCAAAAATGGTTGGTCAAGATTCTTTATATGAAGCTATTGTAAAACTCAATCAAAATCTAGCGATACCACATTCAATGAAAGAAGCGATTAAAAAAGGCGATGATGTAGAAACCAAAATTGATATGCTTACCGAAAAAGCGATGCAGGATGTCTGCACTCCATTCACGCCCATTAAACCTTCATTTGATGAGATGAAACAGTTGGTTCTTGCTGTTTACGCAGGGGATGTATCTATTATTTAGTATAATAGTATGGTTTGTAAAATTAAATATAATATGGATGCCTTTTCATTGATTTGGGCGTACCGATTTACGTTTTTAAAAACATAAACCGGTACGCCCAATATTAATTTTATATTTTTATTTAAGCAGTTATTATAGATTTTTTCATTATAAAATAAACTTAGCCGCATCCAGATTCTAGCTTGTAGCTGAACGCCTGAACGCGGCTGAATAGTAAAGAGTTTATTTGACGGAATTTATGCGTAATAAAGACAACTATTGATATAATCAGCAAGCTCTTTTTGGTTTTTAAGTTTTGGCTTTGGCGGTGTTTGTTCGTAAGCTGGTAAACGTTTTTTGATAAATTGTGTGTCGATATTACCAGTACAGAAACAAGTATCAGCTAAGATTCGTTTGTGAAGCGCGATCGTTGTTTTTACGCCGTCAACTTTGAATTCATTTAAAGCCCGTTGCATGATTTTAATTGCATCACCGCGCGTGCGACCATGTGCAACGACTTTGGCCATAAGGGAATCATAATATGGCTCAATGGAAAGGCCCGCAGATACACCACTATCCACGCGAACTCTTGGACCACCTGGTTCATGATAAAAATCAAGTAAGCCAGGGGATGGTAAGAAGTTATTGTCAGGATCTTCCGCATTGATACGGCATTCGATCGCATGACCAAGAAATTGAATATCTTCTTGACTCTTATTAAGTGGTTCACCAGAGGCAATTCTTAGTTGGCGACGAACTAAATCGATCCCCGTAATTGCTTCTGTAATCGCATGTTCCACTTGGATGCGTGGATTGATTTCCATAAAGAAGAATTCTCCTGTTTTTACGTCCATCAAAAATTCTACGGTACCAACATTCGTGTAATGAATGCTTTTGCACGCTTTAATCGCAAGGGCACCAAGTTTATTACGCATATCGTTGGTTAAAGCAGTAGAAGGCGCTTCTTCGAGAATTTTTTGATTGCGACGTTGAAGTGAACATTCACGTTCACCAAGATGAATAATATTGCCATAGTTATCTGCCATGATTTGTATTTCAATATGACGAGATTTTTCAATATAATGTTCGAAGTAAAATGAAGTTTTTGTTACATCAACGATTTGTAATATGCTAGCGAGTTCTTCTTCATTGTAAATGACGAACATTGATTTTCCGCCACCGCCAGAAACTGGCTTTATAATTACCGGATAGCCAATTTCTTTAGCAATCGCAGGTGCTTCTTCATTGTTTTTAAGTGGCTTACTACCTTTTGTCATTGGTATACCAGCTGCAAGCATTGCTTCGCGAGCCACATCTTTATCGCCTACTTGACGGATTGTTTCGGCAAGAGGACCTACCCATACGAGACCAGCATTGGTAACTTTTTCAGCAAAGTCGGCATTTTCAGATAAAAAGCCATAACCAGGATGGATTGCTTCCGCTTTTGTTGCTTTTGCAGCTTCAATAATGGCATCCATATTTAAATAGCTTTGCATTGCATCCGCAGGCCCGATATTATAAGATAAATCGGCTAATTGTACATGGATCGCTTTTTCATCCACATCTGAGTATACTGCAACTGTTTCAATCCCCAATTCTTGACAAGCGCGAATGATACGTACAGCAATTTCACCACGATTTGCGATAAGAAGGCGTTTGAACATCGTATATTACCTCCAAAATAATTAAATATTTTTACTTAGCTCGTAATTTAATATATTATGTTAAATTATTGTATAATATATTATAATTCATTATAGTAGATTATATTAACGAAAACAATATAGTTTGTGAATGTATACACAAAGTTAAATAAATTAAATTATTCTGTTATTTATTGTTCAAAAATTAGGTATAATGATTATTTATATAATAAAATTAATCAGAGGAGGATGTATGACAGAGAAAATAATAGAAAAGTTACAGTTGTTACCTGATAAGCCAGGTGTATATATAATGAAAGACGAGCAAGGTAAGATCATTTATGTAGGAAAAGCAATTATTTTAAAAAATCGAGTACGTTCCTATTTTCAAAGCAGTCGCAATCATTCTGCCAAAGTACAAGCGATGGTAGCAAGGATTGATGATTTTGAATATATCATTACTGGTTCGGAAATTGAAGCGCTTATTTTAGAGTGCAATTTAATCAAGAAGCATCGGCCGAAATATAATATTAGCTTGCGTGATGATAAGACCTATCCCTATGTAAAAGTCACAACCAATGAACCTTTTCCCCGTGTTTTTGTGACCAGACGGGTACAAAAAGATGGTGCGAAATACTTTGGTCCCTATACCAACGTTGGGGCGGTACATGAAAGTATCAAATTATTAAGAAAGTTATTTCCCTTGCGCAGTTGTCGGCATTTAGATGCCAAACGTCCTTGTTTAGAATATCACATTAAACGTTGCTTAGCTCCTTGTGCGGGGAAGATTGATGAACAAGAATATGGTGCAATGATTAAAAGTGTTTGTCTCTTTCTTGAAGGACGCAGCGAAGCTGTCGAAAAAGACTTAACGAAGCGGATGGAAATGGCCGCGGAAAACTTTGAATTTGAACGGGCGGCAAAATTGCGTGATCAACTCTTGGCGGTAAAAAAAGTAACGGAAAAGCAAAATATTGTAACAGGATCAGGCGATCAAGATGCGATTGGCATGGCTCGCTCGGAATTTGGCGTATGTATGCAGGTGTTTTTTATTCGTAGCGGCAAAATGGTTGGGCGGGATCATTTTCTACTTACTGGCAGTGAAGGTGAAAATGATGAATCTGTTTTAGATGCATTTTTGAAGCAATATTATAATCAAACCACGTTTATTCCACGGGAAATTTTGTTACCCATTGAGCTAACGGAACAAGCCTTGCTTGCCCAGTGGCTTAGTGAAAAGAAAGAAGCAAAAGTGGCTGTAGAAACGCCAAAACGAGGGACGAAACGCGATATTGTGATAATGGCGATTGGCAATGCCAATAATGTCCTCGAAGAACAACTAGCAAAATTAAAAACGGCAAATGAGCAAACTGAGGGTGCGGTACTCGAATTGGGGCAATATCTCCATCTGGGTAAGGCGCCAAATCGCATGGAATGTTTTGATATTTCCCACATCCAAGGTTCGGAAACAGTTGCTTCGATGGTCGTGTTTGAAGGCGGGATACCGAAAAAAGATGCGTACCGTCGCTACAAAATTCAATCGGCAGAAGGAAAGGCAGATGATTTTAAATCGATGCGAGAGGTAGTGGGACGCCGTTATGGTGAAGCTGTTACCGAGGATCTGCCAGATTTAATTATCATTGATGGTGGTAAAGGGCAACTCAGTTCAGCGCTCGAGATTATTCGGGGCGCTGGGCATATAGAGGTGCCAGTCGTAGGGCTTGCCAAACAGTTTGAATATATCTTTACCGAAGGTGAAAGCGAACCGGTAATTTTACCAAGGCATAGTCAAGCATTATATCTTATTCAACGCATTCGTGATGAAGCCCATCGTTTTGCGATCACCTATCATCGTAAATTGCGCAGTAAACGCAATATGGTTTCTGTACTTGATCATGTTGTAGGCGTTGGGCCAAAACGGCGTAAGGCACTTTGGGATAATTTCGGTACGCTAAATAAAATAAAAGCAGCGAGTGTGGAAGAAATGGCTGCCGTACCGGGTATGAATTTACCCACAGCGCAAGCCGTTTATAATTTTTTCCAAACCAAGGATACAATGTAGTTATTTTTCAGATACATTTGTATTTCATTTGTAAACAAACTATAATAAAAGATAAAAGTATCTAGGAAATCTTTTACTAAACAAGGTGGAATAGTGATGAAGATAGTTGATTTGCATACACATTCAAATATATCCGATGGCAGTTATACACCGAGTGAAATTATTCAGCAGGCGCATCGAGTTGGTATTGGTGCGATCGCACTAACCGACCATGATACCATAGCAGGTGTGAGTGAAGCGGAAAAGCAAGCAAAAAATTTAGGTGTTGGATTTTTGCCGGGGATGGAAATGAGTGTAAATTATAATAACCGTAGACTGCATATTGTAGCGTTAGGTTTTGATCGTGATCATCCAGAATTCCAAAAAGTATATAAAAAAATTCGTAAGATTAAAGAAGCTGGGGTAGCGAAGGCTGTAGAAAAAATTCGTAGTGCAGGCATTGACATTGATATGGCGATGCTAAAAAAAAATTTTACGACAACCGATAACGTAGATCGTTATGCGATCATGCGTTATTTTGTTTCGTTAAATATGTTTGATAATGTACAGAAAATCTGGGATCAGTATATCAATCCAGCTTTTGCTGAGTTTAATGTGAATATTACTGCTGAAGAAGGTGTAGCTGCTGTCAAAGCTGCTGGTGGTATTACTTCTCTAGTTCACTTTCATAAAAAAATTGGTTTAGGTGGAATGACAAGAGTAGAGCAGGAAAATTTTATTCAAGCACTACTGGCCTTGGGGTTAGATGGCATGGAAGGGTATTACCCAAATTACAGTGAAGAAGATCAAGCATTTGCTACTTACCTCATTGATAAATATAAGATGTTGCCAACTGGCGGCACAGATTTTCATGGAAAAAATCGTTCCAATGTAGTGCTTGGTACAGGTATAAATGATAATATGTCAGTACCGTATGAATGGTATCAAAGTATCGCAAATAAATGCAAATAAAATTTAGGAGAAATATGATGAGAAAAGGAAAATTAATCACACAATATAAAGCGGTTTTTACTATTAGTGATGATAAAACAAAGAATGATTATGTGACTTGGAAATTTGTGCATCGGCCACATGTTAGTATCAAAAATGAAATGCATAATAATAATGGGCTAGAGGAAATTCTTGCAACGAGTGATGAATATTTTGAAGTACATATCATGCAAGGGGATAAAATGATTGGTAGTGTAAAATCCGTGATGTGTCAATACATTGAATATTCTATAATAGAAAAAGAAACTTTAGATTAACAAAAGAAACGCGATAGCGGGATGAGTTCCACTATCGCGTTTCTTTTGTTTGAGAATTGGTTTTCTAACTTGGTGGCATTTTTAATATCTGAAATCTGCTCATGCTTATATTTAATGCATTGGCTAAACGAGCTAAATCGTCACTTTCTTTCAACTGCAAAGATGAGGTTGCAGTATGGTTTGCCGACTCATTGACCTGCCCAATTAAGGAGCCAAGTTTTTCTCGCATTTGAATCATCGATAGGCGTAAATTTCCGACTTCATCTTTCACCTGATAATGCGAGCAGTCTGTTCTTCCTGCATATGTCTGGTAAAGGCAAACTGCAACTGTCGATCGGATTGTAGATTCGAAAATTGTGCAGCACCCTGTTTACCAAAGGAATCCATAATCGTTTTTTCACGTTGCATTCTTATATCTAAAGCGTTCGCTAATTCTTGGGCCTGGATTTGAAAACGTTCTTCTAAATTTGTTTTAAGTATTTTTGATGTATTCCAATATGAAATTGCCATGATACAAAGCAAACTCACGGCAATCGTGCTAATGATTGGTACTAACAATTGCATTCGTAAACTTTTCATCCCAAAACCTCCTGAACTGCTACAATTATTTGGACTGTTCTACCTTAGAAAGTTCTTTGCTATAATCTTGATTTAAAGATGCTTGTTGAAAGGAATCACTACTAGGTAAAACCATTCTGAAATCAGTAACACGAGAAATTTGGACTTTACCAGACTCTATACCGCCTTTTAAAATATGACCGCCGGATTTACGATCATCTGAAATGAAATGTAAATGATAGCCTGGTACATTAATTCCATTTACGTACTGCGGGCATAGAAAACCAACGATGGTTCCCTTTGTGTCTTGAATATTAAAAACAGACTGGGTTTTTGCAGCATCTGTCAAAGAAGGATATGGCTTTGTTTTTCCTGGGATGCTACGAGTTTCACCAGTAAATACACCATCGATACGAATGGCATAAATATAATTTTTATCTTTGATGATAGAATCTAAAGCCTTTTCTAGTTCAGCAAAAGTTTTTGCGTTACTAATTTCTCCCGTTAAATCTGGATGAAAATTCATAACGTTGGCAAAAGGTGTTTTCATTTGGTCATTCACTAAAATAACTTCACCAGTAGATTTTACTTGATAAAATTTACCATCTAGGGCAACCATTTCGCCGTCTAATCCCTCAAATGTGCCAATACCAAAATTACCAAACTTTTTTAAATCTTTCATTGTAGTTTCACCATCATAAACACCTTGTAACAAAGCATTTATTGTAGATACTTGATATACAGAATTGTGTGATTGTGCACTGGCAGCCACAGTAAAAAATAACAAGGATACTACAAGAATAAAGGTACGATGCATGGCCTTTAATTGATTCAATATAAACATCTCCAATTTGTCTAGTTTATTAAATTTTACTTTCTATGCTATGTAGTATTAAAAATAACGTGTAATGTCACCTCCACATCAAGTAATAACTAAAAACATAAGAAAGTAATATAGGAATATTTTCCTTACCTATTTATGCATAATTCTACATTTTTTGTAAATATCCTCTCATAATAAGCCGTTAATAAAAAAGGGGACTATAGTAGGAGACTTTTATTTAATTTTTGATAAAAGGACTTATAATTTTTTGCTAATAATACGATAAAAGTAATAGAGGAATTATTTTGTAAAAAAGGGAGGCATATACATGGAAATCGAGAATAGTAATTTTCAGATTTTATCTGGTTAGATTTAAAGAGGATAGCAAGGGATTAGCAAATTTAAAGGATTATGGTTAATAAATGGAGTTGAATAATTATGCTAGTAAATAATGGAATGAAAAAATTTCGGGGAGTCGTGCATCAAACAGTCAATGGAAGAAACAGTAGTGTAACACAGACAGGGATATCGCAGGACATTAAGGCCTCTAAGGCAGCAATTTTTCAACGTTCTACCTTGGCAGATTATGACGGAAAAAAATTGAGTACGGCGCAAGAAGGCATGATGAAATTGCAGGAACAGATCTCCAGTATTAAAGGCAATGATGATATAGACCAAAAGACAAAAGATGATTTGGTGAAAACATTGACTGCTCAGCTTGAAGATCTACAGAAGCAGTTGAATGATCCGCAGCAGACCGAAGCGAATAACGGTGAAAAAGATAAGAAAGAAAATAGTATATCTCAACAGCCATCTTCTAACGGTACCTCTTCTGACGATGGTATGTATGATTTGATTGGTATGAGTGCTCGTTTAGATCAAGCGAAGACGATGGGCTCTTTGTCGAATGAGGCAAGCAGCCGAGCTAAACTTGAGAAAGAGCAGTTGGAACATGATATGAATAATCCGAGAGAAGCGTTGCAACTCAAGGATAAGAATATTATTGCAAAGCGTGAGGAGTCCATTAGTAATTTAGAAAATACCACTGAACGCTTGCAGGATGTGTCAGTGTCGCTGAATACTACGGAGCATAATAATGTCTCTGAAAAGACGCAGGAAGATACCGATAAGACTTCTAATCAGCCGGAAGCACATGGAACTCTTGATGCTTCTAAGAAAGATCAAGAGGAATCCGATAAAGTTGAAAAAAAGTCTAATGTCGTTCAAAGTATAGATGAATAATTTTAAAAGTTTAAATATCATTGCATAAGTATGATTCAAATAGCTACGCAATGATATTTTTTTAGTATAAGATTGGTGCTGTGCTAACAAATTGAATATTCTGCAATAGAAAGAGAAACTTAAGATTGACATAAGAAACGCGATAGTGGATCTCACCCCACTATCGCGTTTCTTATGTTATACCCTGAATTTTATGATTTTTACGATGTAACAAACTTCATCATCATTAATATTAATGTCATATTCTTTTGCTAAAATATCAATATTCTTACGGATAAGCGCAAAGTCTTGGGGATGTTCCTTTTTAAAGGCGCTGACATTTTCAAATAAGACAGCATCTTTATGAATACAGCGATCAAGCATACAGCCAGTATGCACAATGAGATCTAATATGAAATCTTCATTTTCAGACGTATAATTGATGTTAGCAATAAATTTTTTTATGTGAATGACAGCAAATTTGGGGTTAATATATTTTACGTATTGCTCCAGCATTTCTTTGGCTTTTTCATAAACAGTTTTTGTTGCCTGCGTTACTGATGCTGTTACACTAAGGTTGGTATTGAGCAAATGAAAAAATTCTTTTTGAAAGTCTTTATCGAGCAATTTATTAATTGGAAAATAAGGTAAATTTAAATCTAGATTGATATTGCCAACGACAGCGACCACATTGTAGTTTTGGCTTGATTCTTGCAATTTTTTCTTGGCGTCTAGGTAATTTACGACGATAATTTCGATTTGATTCTGATAGTTGGCTTTTAGCAAATCCTCAAGAATGTTTTTTGCCATAATGCTAGAACCTTGACCGGTGATACAGACAGATAGGATTGCAGTTTGCTTATCTTTACAAATGAGTGCATTGACTGTGTCTTGTTTAGTAAGTGATTGATGTAGGCTGTCAAGATCGTCCATTTTATATAAAATATTACGGAGAACTTCAAGTACCAACGGGGTTGAAATATTATCGAGCGTTTTTATTTTGATGCCGGTATCGGACATTAATTTTTCACCAAAGTCTAATAAAGAGCCCATATCGACCAAGAGCATAACACCTTTACCGCGATTGAGCGCAATGACTGCACTGCGAACTTTGTTATAGGTTTCGCTGATCGTTGAAGAGAGTGGCATATCAATCGCTTTGCCCCATTCAGTATTGAGTAAGGAATTGGCAACATTGACGATACTTGAAGCTGTAGTATCACCATGACAGATGACAATCATACCGATTTTGGCATCATTGGGTGATTCTAATTTATTATGGGCTAGGAGTAGTGCTAAGAAACCTTTTTCATCTTCAGGGATCAGTACACCAAATTTTTCGCTGAGTTTTTTGACCAGTTCCCTTGCTACTAGAAACTCTTGTGGATTTTCACGTTTGATTTTCGATAAATGTTGATTTTGAATTACTTTATCTTCTTCAATTCGCTTTAGTAGTGCTTGAATATGAAAAGATAGGCCCAAAATAAATTTGTGATTAAAATTTGTTGCAAGTTGATGCTCGGCAAACTCAATTAATTCCGCAGTGATATCAACGATTTCTTTGGGAACCAATTTGTAGAGCATCGCGGTATTGGCGCGCACGGTGTGAAAATTTTTCATAATATCACTAAAATAATGCGATACTTCATTTTTCAGTTCTTCATTGATCGCCTCATTACTCAGACCTTGTGTTTTCAGGTTATCTAATTTGTCTACGATTAATTCATAAATATCATTTTTTACTTCAAACGGATAATATTCATGTTCTTTTGCTGGTGAAATGATGATATTTTCGGAGAACATCGTTAAATAATTTTTTATTTGGTTATCTAGTTTTGCATAATCAAATAATCCTTCACGGATTTCTTTTGTCAGCATCGGAAAATCAATATGGATTGCTTGATTATTTTGTAGATGCTGCAAAAAAGCTTTGGCGCATAAGAGTTTTACTTCCGAGCGTAATTGTCCGATATTACCGACTTTAAAATCATAAATTGCTAATGATTTTAATACCTCGGGGGCAAGAACAATTTGTTTATTTAGATTGATTGCTTCACAGTAGAAGAAATGGTCAATGATTTCAATTTTTTCGCTAATGGGTTTTTCAGCGAAGGAGGGTAGTGTAATCGTAACAGGGATACGGCGAATGAAAGTAGCGAGCAAAGCGCCCGTTGGTTCTTCGGTCGTGGCGGCGATGATTAGTAGGTTACTAGTGCGTTTTGTACCGATTTCACCTAGCCGATTATATTCGCCCTTATCCATGAGGTAAAATAACATTTCTTGACCATCGGGTGGTAGACGATGAATTTCATCTAAAAATAAAATACCGCCATCCGCTTTTTCCACAAGACCGATTTTATCACGATCTGCACCAGTGAAAGCATTTTTTGCATGACCGAAGAGTTGTGATAACAACAGTTGTGGGTTATTGAAATAGTCCGCACAGTTAAAGGTTACAAAAGGAAAATCAGCGGTGTTTTTATTTTGTGCTAGCATTCCATATTCGTGCATTGCGGAGGCAAAGGTTGTCTTGCCGACACCGCTTTCTCCTAAAATTAGTGTATGTAAGCCTTTGGGCGGATAAACAATGGCGGCTTTTGCTTGGGCAATTTGATTGAGTAAGCTGCTATGATTACCGAGTAGATGCAGAAAGGGATCATCTATGCTTTCTTTCGTAATGGAGGCATAAAAGGCTGTTTTTAATTCATTGATCGTATAACTGTTTTTTAATTCGAGGGGGTAATGCTCTTTGATTGTTTCGATGATTCCATAGGTCAGGAAAGTTACTGGGCGACTATTGATTTTTATTAGGCGATTTTCTTTCCAAAGTTGGTTTAGAATCGTACTGGCATTATTCCGTACAATGCCGAGTTCTTTTTGAATCAATGTTGCATCAATGCCAGGATTCTCATTATTTTTTATTGCATTCACTATGTCTTGATAAGAGAGAGTATTTTCAATAAATTGCATGAGCATGTCAATTTTTTTCAATCAATATCACTCCAGGTTTTTAGTTTCGTTCTCCATAGTGCTTAATAAAGTAGCGTATGACAATCACGTGTTTTTAGACACTATTGTAATCCAACACTAAAATAATATAAAAAAGTATAAATTGCAATGTTTTATGCGAAATAAATGGAGACTCAATTGCAGATGGCGTTTTAACACCGACTGCATTGTAGTCGAAATTATTCAGGGACTTAGCCGCTCTTTACGCAACGCTTGTAGAAACGGGGGCATTTAGAGCGGGTTAGTCATCGGATAAAGTATGATAAGGAATTAGGGGAGGAGTTATTACTTAGACACTAAGGCTATATAGTAAAAAGAATTACGCACTAGTCGAATTTAAGTGTTAGAAAAAGCATAGAATTTATGCACTGACTATAGTCGGGATGATACTGCATAATAAAAAACAATATTATCAGAAAATTCAAGCAACAATTGATTATGCACTAAGTTGGCATGTCACTTGCAAAAGAATAGGGCAAGAACTTGAATCATGAATCCATAAGTTCAGTAGATGCCGATGAAGGAGGGGTAGTGATGAGCCAATCACTTTTACATGACGAATTAGTTTTGTTGGATTGCAGTGCAAAGGATAGTGAAGAATTGTTAACAAAGCTCGCCGCAATCTTAAAAGAGCAAGGCTATGTAAAAGATAGTTATACACAAGCAATTATTGATAGAGAAAAGGTTTTTCCTACGGGCTTAAATACACCTGGAGCCAAAGTGGTTATGCCACATACGGACCCAGTTCATGTAAACGAAGCGGCAATTTTAGTTGCCAAACTAAGCCAGCCCGTGCTGTTTAAAGAAATGGGCAATAGCGGTAAATCTGTAGAGGCAAATTTGGTATTTATGTTAGCGGTAACAGATCCTAAAGGACATTTAGCAACCTTGAGTAAATTAATGTCAATCTTCTCAAATGGAGAAAAGTTACTGGGTGTATATAATTCAAAAACAAAAACTGAGTTGATTCAGCAATTGGATGAAATCTTAGTTTGATTTTTTAGTGTAAAAACTAAAATTTACAATACATGAATAAAAAAGGAGTGGTTTATGATGAAAAAAATCTTTGTGGCTTGTGGATCTGGGGTGGCGACTTCTCAAACAGTAGCATCTAAAATTGGTACTATGTGTGAAGATGAAGGGCTAGATGTATCCGTTGAAGCGGTGGATATCAAATCGTTAGAAAGTATCATTGATCAATGTGATATTTATGTATCCATTGTATCCTCTGGGGCAAATAACTGGGATATTCCAACCATTAGTGGAATTCCGTTCTTGACAGGAATGGGAATGGAGGAGGAATTTGAAAAGTTAAAACAATTTATAGCGCAGTAAGAAACAATGCAAAGTAGCTTAAATAAAAAAAGAGCTTCCTAGCTCAATGAGCGAAGGAAGCCAAAAGAAATTATACAAACTAATTATATCATATAACTACAAAATACTTAAAAGTACATTTCAATAAAATCATATAGTTAGGAGATGTAAAATATGGAAGCGGTTTTAAATTATATATTAGGGTTAGGCGCGGCAATATTTTTACCAGTAATTATGATTGCCCTAGGTTTGGCAATGAAGATGAAAGTAAAAAGAGCAATTATTGCTGGTTTAACTTTAGGGATAGCATTTACAGGGATGAACGTAGTTTTAGGTTTCATGTTTGATGCGATTAGTCCGGCAGCGACAGCACTCGTTGAAAGGACGGGATTACAATTAACGGCAATTGATGTTGGTTGGTCACCAATGGCAGCGATTGCCTGGGCTTGGCCATATGCTTTGGTACTTTTCCCACTACAAATTATCATCAATTTAGTTATGCTTGGGTGTAGATGGACCAACTGTCTAAATGTAGATTTATGGAATGTATGGGGAAAAATTTTTATTGCCTCCATGGTAGCGGCACTTACGGGAAGTTTAATCTTGGGCTTTATTGCGGCAGCCGTGCAAATTGTCTTGGAATTAATCAATGCAGATCTTACCCAAAAACAATTGCAGAATATTACAAAAATACCTGGCGTAACTTGTACTCATCCAATGGCATTGCAATGTGCATTCTTAGGTTTACTAAACAGAGGCTTGGATTTTATTCCTGGTGTGAATAAAGTGAATATGAATGCAGCACAAATGAAAGAAAAACTTGGTGTTTTTGGTGAAAACAGTGTAATGGGTTTCTTGGTTGGTGGCTTAATTGCTTTTATGGGTGGCTACGAGTTTAAAAAAATACTCATGACTGCGATGCAAGTATCTACAGCACTTGTGTTATTCCCAATGGTTGCAAAATTATTTATGCAAGCATTAGCGCCAATTGCGGATGCAACTAGTGCTTTTATGAAAAGTAAATTTAAAGGTAGAGATTTCTATGTAGGTCTTGACTGGCCGTTCTTAGCTGGGCAATCAGAAATCTGGGTAACTGCAATCATTTTAGTACCAATTGAATTGGTATTGGCTTTGGTCATGAGTCAAATGGGGATGAATAATGTAATTCCACTCGCTTCCATTATTAATGTTGTCGTGGCAGTTCCAGCATTGATTATCACGGGGGGCAATTTATTTCGCATGATCATTGTATCGACGATTGCAACGCCAGTTTATCTTGCAGTAGCAACTAGTTTTGCGCCAATGATTACACAAATGGCAGCTACTACAGGTACACTGCAAGTAAATGCAGGGCAATTTATCACTTGGATTCAACTTGAAGCACCAGAATTTAGATGGTCAATCGCACATGCGTTAAATGGTGAAATAGGTGGTATTGTAGTACTTGCCGCTTTTGTAGCCGCATTTGTCTGGTACTACAAACACATGCAAAAAATTAACGCTGAATTGGATAATAAGTAATCTTCGTACTAGTTTATAAGTGGAGCCGATTTAGATATTTTCTAAATCATCGACATAAATATTTTGTTTTGTAAAATAAAAAATATAGTTGAAATGGAGAGATTCAAATGTTAGAAGAATTAAAACAACAAGTTGTAAAATATGCATTAAGTGCTGATCGTTCAGGTTTATGTAAGCATAGAGCTGGCAATTTTAGTGCGAGAGATCCGCAGACTGGTTATGTATGTATCACACCGACTGGCGTAGATAGAGAAGAATTAAGCTACCATGATATTTGTGTGATTGACTTAGATGCAAATGTAATCGAAGCAGAAACGGGCTTAAGACCAACCAGTGAATCTTTGATGCATTTGGCAGCGTATAAATCTAGAACAGATATTCATGCAGTTGCGCATACCCATTCTCGTTATGCGACTTCTTTTGCGGTACTCAAAAAAGAAATTCCTGCGATTGTTTATGAAGTAGCAGGGCTTGGGTGTAAAAAAGGCTATATTCCATTGGCACCATATGGTCGACCAGGTACGCCAGAGCTAGCACAAAGTGTAGTAGAGCCACTGCAAATAGCCGATGTTGCTTTGATGGAAAGCCATGGGGTGATTGCTGTAGATAAAGAGTTAAAAGAGGCGTTGCTCAAAGCGCATTATGTAGAAGAGTTAGCGGAAATTTACTATCGTACTTTGATGTTAAATGGTGGGAAGGAACCTCATACAGTGCCATTAGAGGAGTTGCAGCAATGGGAATATCCGAAAGAAATTAAATTGTTGAAGAAGTAAGACGGAAGTTTATGCGAAAAAGGTAGATAAGTTGCAACAAAAATCAGCAAGTCGGCAAAAGACGAATCTGGGGCTAGTTATAAATCAAAGATCGCAATGAAGGCTAGACCCCTGCGGTCAAACAAAAAGCCTTCAAAGCTAAGTTGTATTAAGATTCGTCTATGTTGCCTTTGTTGGAAAATTTTTCTTATGCAACTTATCTGACGCTGCTTAATAAAGAGATGCAGATAAATTACAACAAAAAATGACAAGTCGGCAAGAGACGAATCTCGAGGTAGTGCTGATTCGAAAATCGCAATGAAGGCTCAAACTCCCCTCGGTCAGACAGTGAGCCTTCAAAGCTAAGTGTAGTAAGATTCGTCTATGTTGCCTTTGTTGGAAAATTTTTCTTATGCAATCTATCTGCACTACTAAATAAAGATAAGCAGATAAGTTGCAACGAAAAAGGACAAGTCGGCAAGAGACGAACCTGGGGTTAGTGATAATTCGCGAATCGCAATGAAGGCTAAACTCCCTGCGGTCAGACAGTGAGCCTTCAAAGCTAAGTTGTAGTAAGATTCGTCTGTGTTGCCTTTATTGAAAAATTTTTCTTATGTAAATTCATATGATCATCCATATTTGGGGTGATGGGGGCGTTAACCTCTCAGTCGCTTGTGTGACAGCTCTCCTATTAGGAGAGCCTTTGGAAATGTTTTGGTGCTAAGATTATTGTTTTGGTATGTAATTTATGTAGAGCGAAAGCCTCTCCTAATAGGAGAGGTGCCGACGAAGGAGGCGGAGAGGTTAACGGCCTAAATTTTATCATCAATTTGTGGATAATCAATACGTGTGATGTAAATTATCTGCTTATGCCTATATTCAGAATGATATCTAGACTACTTTTTATTAATAAAATAACTAGTGAGAGGTGTATGAAAATGAAAAAATTAATTAATAAACCGGAAGATTTTGCACGGGAGACGGTTGAGGGGATTGTTTTGGCACATCCTGAAAGTTTGAAAATGGTAAATGGCAGCTTTCATTGTTTGGTACGGGCGGATGAAAAGAAAGCTGGCAAGGTAGCGATTGCAACTGGTGGTGGTTCAGGTCATTTACCTGTATTTCTAGGCTATGTCGGCTATGGCCTTGCTGATGGGGTAACGGTTGGTAATGTCTTTGCATCACCGAGTGCAGAGGCAATGCATGAGGTGGATAAAGCGATACATGCTGGAGCTGGAGTGCTTCATCTTTATGGGCGCTATGGTGGCGATATCATGAATTTTGGAATGGCTGCTGATTTAGATGAAATGGAAGATATCGAAGTAACGGAGGTTTTGGTCACGGATGATGTTGCTTCGGCGCCAAAAGGCAAAGAAGATAAACGCCGTGGAGTAGCAGGTCTTGTATTTGCTTATAAGGTAGCTGGTGCAGCGGCGGAAAAAATGCTTTCGCTGGCAGAAGTGACCAGAATCGCACAAAAAACAGTAGATCATACCAGAACGATGGGGGTAGCTTTAACACCTTGTATCGTACCAGAAGCTGGTAAAGCAACGTTTAATATTCAGGAAGATGAAATGGAAATTGGTATGGGGATTCATGGTGAACCAGGAATCAATCGTACGAAATTACAGTCTATTGATGATGTTGTAACTGAGATTTTAAACAAGATTATTGAAGACTTACCATATGTTTCTGGTGATGAAGTAGCGGTGCTTGTGAATGGACTTGGTGGAACACCAAGAGAAGAATTGTATCTTGCGTATCGCAAAGCGCATGAAATTTTAACGGAAAAAGGCATCAAAATTCATCGTAAATATATTGGAGAATATGCAACGTCCCTCGAAATGGCGGGCATGTCGATTAGCTTATTAAAACTAGACGATGAGTTAAAAGAATTTGTGGATGCACCTTGTTATTCACCATTTTTTGAACAATCACGTTAAGAGGAGCGAACAGAAATGGAAAAAATCACAAAAGAGTTTTTAAAAAATATTCTTGGTAATATCGTAAAAGTCATGGAAGAGGAAAAAAACTATTTGATTGAACTCGATGGGGCAATGGGGGATGGCGATTTAGGACTTACCATGTGTACAGGGTTCAATGCTGTTTATACAGAAATTGATCAATTGGATGAAACGGATATGGGAAAACTATTGATGAAATTGGGGATGAAAATGAATTCCGTTGTGCCATCTACAATGGGAACACTGATTGCTACTTGTTTAATAAAAGCGGCACCAAACGTGAAAGGTAAAACTGAGCTTGAACTGGCTGATGTCGTTGCAATGGGACAAGCGGCAGTACAAGGGGTTATGGATCGCGGGCAAAGTAAGGTTGGGGATAAAACGATGCTGGATGCACTCGCGCCGGCAGTGGAAGCTTTACGTGTGGCCCAAATAGCTGGTCAATCATTGGCGGAGGCAAATATTGCTGCTTACCAGGCAACGATAGAGGGAGTTGAAAAAACAAAAGCCATGCAATCGGTACATGGTAGAGCAGCATACTATAATGAAAAATCAATTGGTCACCCTGACTCTGGAGCGGTTGCAGTTATGTTTATCTTTAAAGGCATTCGCCAAAGTTTTGTATAACTTAAAAAGCATTGACCGCTTGTACTTAGCAAAAGCTGAGGCGCAAGCGGTTTTTTATCGTAGAAAACATTAGCGCCTTAGAGCTTTCATGCATAAAAAATAAAAAGTTGAATATGATAATTTTCGTGTATAGATTAAAGCAAGTAAAGGAGTATAAAATAGGTTTACAGCAAAATCTTAGAATTATAAATAAAAATATATTAGTCAATATAAATCAAATATATTATAATATAACATAAAGTAAATATTCACAATCTAATAATTGTGATATTGCATAAAATTATTAGGAGGCTTATCAATTGAGTACAATAGACATAAAATCAGTAAATGCGATTCGAATCCTAGCTGCCGATGCAGTACAAAAAGCAAATTCAGGACATCCAGGATTACCACTTGGCAGTGCGGCAATGGCCTATGAACTATGGGCAAAACACATGAAGCA
>Ga0316600_10000079_pt1 | contig 76001 bp, 82 predicted proteins | sample OWC_soil_day5_CT_FD_207652 | JGI IMG/M metagenome (GOLD analysis project Ga0316600, IMG submission 207652) | Wetland soil microbial communities from Old Woman Creek delta, Ohio, United States - OWC_soil_day5_CT | ecosystem: Environmental > Terrestrial > Soil > Wetlands | place: USA: Ohio... | reverse complement strand
TATTAGCCTGTAGAGCCTTATCTCCTTCAGTTCGCTCAGTAATTTCCGCATCAATGTTGGCCTGTAGAACTTTATCTCCTTCAGTTCGATCTGTGACCTCTTTTGTAACCTGATCTTGTAACTGTTGATCCGCTGCAGCTCTAGCACTAGCTTCTGCATCAATATTAGCTTGTAAAGCCTTATCTCCTTCAGTTCGTTCTGTAGTTTCTGCATCAATATTGGCCTGTAGAGCCTTATCTCCTTCAGTTCGCTCAGTAGCTTCTGCATCAATATTGGCCTGTAGAGCCTTATCTCCTTCAGTTCGCTCAGTAGCTTCTGCATCAATATTGGCCTGTAATGTTTTATCTCCTTCAGCTCGATCAGTAATTTCCGCATCAATACTGCTCTGTAGAACTTTATCTCCATCAGTTCGATCAGTAACTTCTTTTGTAACCTGATCTTGTAAATCTTTGTCTGCAGCTGCTCTAGCACTAACTTCTTCATCAATACTTGTTTGTAGAGCCTTATCTCCTTCAGTTCGTTCTGCAACCTCTTTTGTAACCTGATCTTGCAAATCTTTGTCTGCAGCAGTTCTAGCACTAGCCTCTGCATCAATACTTGTTTGTAGAGCCTTATCTCCTTCAGTTCGATCAGTAACTTCTTCGTTAATTTGGTCTTGTAACGCTTGATCTCCTTCAGCTCTAGCACCAGCTTCTGCATCAATATTGGTCTGTAGAACTTTATCTCCATCAGTTCGTTCTGTAACTTCTTTGTTAATTTGATCTTGTAACTGTTGGTCTGCTACAGTTCTAGCGCTAACTTCCGTATCAATATTGGCCTGTAGCTCCTTATCACCATCAGTTCGTTCTGTAACCTCTTTTGTGATTTGGTCTTGTAACTGTTGGTCCGCTACAGTTCTAGCGCTAACTTCCGTATCAATATTTGTTTGTAATGTTTTATCTCCTTCAGTTCGTTCAGTAACTTCTTTGTTAATTTGGTCTTGCAAATCTTTGTCTGCTACAGCTCTAGCACCAGCTTCTGCATCAATATCGGTCTGTAGAACTTTATCTCCATCAGTTCGTTCTGTAACCTCTTTTGTAACCTGATCTTGCAAATCTTTGTCTGCTACAGTTCTAGCACTAACTTCCGAATCAATGTTGGCCTGTAATGTTTTATCTCCTTCAGTTCTAGCGCTAACTTCCGAATCAATGTCGGTCTGTAATGTTTTATCTCCTTCAGTTCTAGCACTAACTTCCGTATCAATGTTCGTTTGTAGGGTCTTATCTCCTTCAGTTCTAGCGCTAACTTCCGCATCAATATTGGCCTGTAGAGCCTTATCTCCTTCAGCTCGTTCTGTAACCTCTTTTGTAACCTGATCTTGCAAATCTTTGTCTGCAGCTGCTCTAGCACTAGCTTCCGCGTCAATATTTGTTTGTAGAACTTTATCGCCTTCAGTTCGATCAGTAACTTCTTTTATAACTTGATCTTGCAAATCTTTGTCTGCAGCAGTTCTAGCACTAGCTTCTGCATCAATATTTGTTTGTAGAGCCTTATCTCCTTCAGTTCGTTCTGTGACTTCTTTTGTAACCTGATCTTGTAACTGTTGATCCGCTGCAGCTCTAGCACTAGCTTCTGCATCAATATTAGCTTGTAAAGCCTTATCTCCTTCAGTTCGCTCAGTAACTTCCGCATCAATATTGGCCTGTAGAACTTTATCTCCTTCAGTTCGATCAGTAATTTCCGCATCAATGTTGGCCTGTAGAACTTTATCTCCTTCAGTTCGATCTGTGACCTCTTTTGTAACCTGATCTTGTAACTGTTGGTCCGCTACAGTTCTAGCACTAACTTCCGTATCAATATTTGTTTGTAGAACTTTATCGCCTTCAGTTCGATCAGTAACTTCTTTTGTAACCTGATCTTGTAAATCTTTGTCTGCAGCAGTTCTAGCACTAGCTTCTGCATCAATACTGGTTTGTAGAGCCTTATCTCCTTCAGTTCTAGCGCTAACTTCCGCATCAATATTTGTTTGTAGAGCCTTATCTCCTTCAGTTCTAGCGCTAACTTCCGCATCAATATTTGTTTGTAGAGCCTTATCTCCTTCAATTCGATCAGTAACTTCTTTTGTAACCTGATCTTGCAAATCTTTGTCTGCAGCAGTTCTAGCACTAGCTTCTGCATCAATATTTGTTTGTAGGGTCTTATCTCCTTCAGCTCGTTCTGTAACCTCTTTTGTAACCTGATCTTGCAAATCTTTGTCTGCAGCTGCTCTATCACTAGCTTCCGCATCAATATTGGCCTGTAGAACTTTATCTCCTTCAGTTCGTTCTGTAACTTCTTTTGTAACCTGATCTTGCAAATCTTTGTCTGCAGCAATTCTAGCACTAGCTTCCTCATCAATATTAGCCTGTAGAGCCTTATCTCCTTCAGTTCGCTCAGTAATTTCCGCATCAATGTTGGCCTGTAGAACTTTATCTCCTTCAGTTCGATCTGTGACCTCTTTTGTAACCTGATCTTGTAACTGTTGGTCCGCTACAGTTCTAGCACTAGCTTCTGCATCAATACTGGTTTGTAGAGCCTTATCTCCTTCAGTTCGTTCTGTAACTTCTTTTGTAACCTGATCTTGCAAATCTTTGTCTGCAACAGTTCTAGCACTAGCTTCTGCATCAATACTGGTTTGTAGAGCCTTATCTCCTTCAGTTCTAGCGCTAACTTCCGCATCAATATTTGTTTGTAGAGCCTTATCTCCTTCAATTCGATCAGTAACTTCTTTTGTGATTTGTTCTTGCAAATCATCAATTACCGGAATTACGCTTCTATGAAATTTCCCTCCAGCCCCTAGCATAGCTATTTTTCCTGTATCCTCGTCCCCATGGGATACTACAATAATTTCTTCTGTGATATTTACTGTGCTTGACATAAAAATCCACCCCTAATAAAATATAATTTAAACCCAATATAGCTAGGAAATTCTTATTTAAAATTGTGTTTTCCAGTATATGGGGCCTCACTTATATACATTCTTGCGATTGCAATTTTTAAACTATAAGACTATAAATCTATAAAAATCTCAAAAAAGGCATTTAACTTTATAACTGAGTTAAACGCCTTTTGGGTTGTATCATGATTTAGTTTTTCATTTACAGCCTAGCAATTAATTTTCTCAGTTCTGCTAATGCTTTAATGCTCATAACAAAAATTTGCATATTTATTTCTGCTACACTCTTGTCACTGTACCTTAAAGAATCCTTGGCGTACATAACCTTTTGTGCTCTAATAACAACTGCAGCTTCTAGATTCACTCTTTTTATTAAATAAAGGAGTGAAGATTTCTCTCCACCCCTAAAGATGTTATTTTTTAATAACCTATAGCCATATAATAAATATTAACATTATTATCAATATGATGTTCATCTGCATCGCCCCACAAAGTACATCCAACTTTTGTAACATTCGTTATCGCTGTACTCATAGGTCCCCAACTATCTTGCGGCGGGTTATCATAAGTGGTCGTAAAACTAAGACACTTATTCGGAAAAGGGGTAGGAAATGTAACCGATGCGTTGCCGATATTTTCTCCTTTTGATAACTGAGCATGCCCCCATTGCAGAATCAATCCATTACCTAAGCTCTGGTAACCATTATCACTAAACGAGTGTCCAGCATCAAAAGTTGATCCTTTCAATGCATTAATTTGTTCCTGCAAGTTATTATCAGCACTAGCCCGTGTGCTTGATTCGGTTTCGTCAGCATTAGTCCTAGCGGCAATTTCAGCAGTTACTTGATCTTGCAGACCTTGATCGGCTTTTACTCTAGTATCTACTTCGTTGTCAATAGAACCTTGCAATTTACTATCTGCATCCGAACGCGCTACTACTTCTTTATCAACACTAGACTGTAAAGCCGTATCGCCATCGGTTCGTGCCACAATTTCTTTAGAAATTTGATCTTGCAAGTCTTGATCTGCAATTCTTCTAGTATTAGCTTCTGCCTCAAGATTAGCTTGTAGTTGAATATCGGCATTAGTTCTAGCTGTAGCCTCTGCAGAAAGCTTATCTTCCAAGCCTTTATCGGCAGCATCTCTTGCTATGGCTTCCGCTTCAATATTTCCCTGCATTTGCTGATCAGCTGATATTCTAGTACTTGTTTCTGCATCAATATTAGTTTGTAGCTGTTTATCTGCTTCAGTTCGTCCTGTAACCTCTTTTGTGATTTGTTCTTGCAAATCATCAATTACCGGAATTACACTTTTATGGAATTTTCCTTCATCTCCTAGCATAGCTATTTTCCCTGTATCCTCGTCTCCATGGGATACTACAATAATTTCGCCTGTGATATCTACTGTGTTTGACATAAAAATCCACCCCTAATAAGATATAATTTAAATCCAATATAGCTAGGAAAATTTTATTTAAAATTGTTTTCCAGTATATTGGCCTTTACTTATATACATTCTTGCAATTGCAGTTTTTAAACTATAAATCTAAAAAAATTAAAAAGGTGTTTAACTCGAAAACTAAGTTAAACACCTTTTTAATTTTTCAAGCTATGCTAGTACTTTGATGACAAGAATGAAACTTTGCGTATCGAGTTCTACTTCCACTGTAACTTCAAGAGTATTAGTTGTTGAAATACTTTTGCAAAAAACGCAAATAAAAAAGGCCCTACATCAAATCACGCAAAGCCTTCAATTTACTACTTGTACCACCACAGTTACTCATTCCTCATGAAAGGTCGCTCATTTGATAACTGAAGTCGGTTTATTAATTTCATTGCCGAAAATTCACTATCTCAATCAAAACAGTTCAATAACATTTAGCTAATAATGTTTAGCTAAATTCTCAGTAATAGTATTTATTTGCTGCTGAATGGTTTGCATGTGATTGTTGATGTTTTTAATCATTTCTTGCTTATGGCGTGCATCCAATGATCCTTCTTTTATTTGTTCGAGTTGTTTTCGAAGTTCGCTTATCTCGGACTTCAATGAACTAATTCGCTGACTCGGCGTACTATTTTCTGACGATGAAGTATCCTTCTCTTTTTTATTCGCATAAGTTACATTCGTTGCATGTCCATATTCATCTATATAAAGTATCATTGGATCACGATCAAGCGGATATTTGGCAAAGTCATCTGATCCTTGCTTTCCTTCCCAATAATACGCTGCATCTAGCTGTTGTGCAGAATAACGCGGCTTGATCTCAGTATCTCCAAATAGTTTCTGATATAAATGCTGATAATCATCCGTACGACCAGCGTTCCCATGCATAAAATTCTCGGAAAAAGCTCCAACTTCTGTATTCATCTCCCCAGTACACTTTACTGCGAACTGATCGGCTACATCTTTATAGCCACCCTCACGCAACGCTTGAGCTATTTCATCTTTATTCTTATATTCCCCTTGAGCAGCTTTTACCCATACACTTTGCGCTTCATCATGATGAGCCATAAAGTTCAGTTCCTCTGTCCCAACATCACATACAAGTCCATTATAGCTATAAGTTATGCCCGTAGCAAATTGTCGTGCATATCCATCACAAACAAAATCAGCAGTGACAAATACCCCAGCTTTTGCTTGCAAAATTTTTGCATAGTTCTTTGCTGTTGAATATTCTTCGCTGGTGTATTGCCCTGCCGTAATTTGCTGTTTTGCTATACGATCAGAGAGTTTGTCATTTTCATAAGCAGTTATAGCTGCAAACTTTAAATTATACTGTAAGAAAGTGTCCTTTCCTCCTTGATTAATATACTTTCCTGCATTATAGTATTTATCTAAAGCCGCTTGTGCCTCTGGACGAAGTGGATTTAAGCCGCCTCTTCTAAAGAAATTTTCAATCTGATTAAAATCGATAACGATTGTACGATCGGCCTTCCAAAGACTCGTCACTGATGGGCAAACTTTTAACGCACCCGAATCAATGGTTGAAGCAAACTTTGTTACATTGTCCTGAAATTCTTTTTTGAAATTATCCATTGATTCTTTGCTATTGTCACCAGAATCAATCTTAGATAAATTGCCACTTCTGAAATCTCCTATCATTTTCTTAAAATGATCTGCGATATTTTCAATATCCTTATCATCATAATTGCCACTAACTTCTACACAATAAGCAGGTGTCTCCTTTACGGTTGCATCTTGTTTTTGGGCAGAAGATCTTTCCTGTAAAGCTTCATCTTCTCTGTAAATTACAGAATCCGCCTGACTTCGATTTGTTCCTATTATGACTGCCATATCAAAACACTCCTTTGTATTCTTCCTAATCCTTTAACCGTTACCTATCTATATTATCGTATATTTTTTTTAAAAATTAACACAAAATAACAATTCTTTTCTATTTTCACGCACATATTATCCACCCGTTTAACGGGCGAGTTTTGGCTGCGGACTGCGGTCCTCAACTCGCTAAAGCAAAATAAAAAGAGTGAAGATTTCTCTTCACCCCTCATAAATTTAATCACTAATCTTTACGATTGAAATATATGGCCAGCAACTTACTGTACCATCCGTCCCAAATTGAGTAGTAAATGTTTTCCCAGAGGTTTGGTATACTTTAGCTTTAATATAATCACCAGCGCTCAAATACACTAAAGCAGATATGTTACCATCAATTGCAGGTTGCGTAACAGCAAGATATTCTTTTTCGTTCTTTTCAAGGATAACATTTACAGTCCACATATCATCCCACGTAGATGTTTTAGGTATGTAGTTCTGATGTACAATTAAGTATACTCCTGAAGTATTAATTTGAAACTTTGTCGGATCGGCTGTGTGAATATTATCAGTATCATAGTCGACAACTTGCATAGGAATTGAAGTTGTTACTCCACTAGGGATTGAAACATTAGTTGTCAGGTGTGCTTTGCAGCGTGGTGCAATTGTAGGAACTATAATATCCTTTGTACCATCAAATTCAACACCGTTAATAGTCCGTGCTGTTTCTAACTTTGTTGCAGTAGCTGCATTTCCAGTACATTGAGCTGACGTATCTGCACTAAGTACATCAACCTGAATAGCTACATCTGCTGAACCATCAAAGCTCGTACTACCTGTTGCATCCCCTTCTAAAGATATTTTTCTTGCAGTTGTTAACTTAGCTGCTGAATCTGCAGCAACAGCAGTTGCAGCGTCCACGATCTTGTCTTCTTTCAGCGCTCTAAGATTTTCCCTGACCTCTGCTCTTGATACTTTGATATCAATATCCTCTGGTAAATTTGAATTGTAAGACATGTGTAAATTTCCTCCTAAAATTTTATTAAAAACCAATATAGCCAAAGACCTATTATTTTCAATCTATTTTGTCTTGTATATCGATTTCCACTGATATACATTCTTTTGAGGTTAATTTTTAAACACATAAATTTAAATTTTTATTATTTTTTAATCAATTACATGATTACCAGAACTTCTTTTGATTTTTACACGCTTCCAAGGCATTCTAGTATTGCTTCTAATAGATCTATACTTAAAAACTTACATAGCATGAATAAAACACTCCTTATTTCGGAGTGTTTTGCTTGTATATTTATTAAATTGGCTAAAAATCAGCATAGTAAAAGCCGTCCAGTTAAGAACGGCTTCAAAATTATATGTATAATTTTCTATTATACCATTGAAAAATGCTTAAAAACTCTAGGCCGTCAGAAATATAATTGACTAAATTTTACGCAACAAAAAAGGCTCCACGCAAGCCACGCGAAGCCTTGAATTTACATATGGCAGAGAGGGAGGGATTCGAACCCTCGGTACCTTGCGGTACAATTGATTTCGAGTTATTTTAGAGGTTTTTACAAACCCTTTGACAGCCTGCTTTCCAGCGTTTTTCTTTTAAAATTAAGGATTTTGCTATGTATAACTAGTCATATCTGAAAATAAAAAAAATTACAGGCTGTCAACAGGCTGTCAGTTAGTTGTTTGATTGATTGCTCTTTTATAAAAATAAGACGTAACCAACCTCGCCAAAATTATATTTTATTAAACACTTTTTTGAAAAGTAAAAATTAATGCCTGTACAAAAAACAAATTCAGTACAGGCATTAATTTCCGTTAAGCATAATCTCAGTATGTAAATAAATCAAAATTTATAACTTTCTTTATTAATTTTATCTATATCCAAAATATATTTTAAAAGTCCATCTTTTTCATCTTTTTCGACAAAAGAAAAGCCCTCATTCTCATAAAATCTTCTTAAGTAAGGATTGTCCAAACATTCTACTAAAATAATTCTCCCCCCAAAAAGATACCAACTTTGCAATATTTTCTGAATAGCTAGCTGTAGCAATTGCTGCCCGGTAATTAAAGGGATTTTATCATAATCCTTAGAAAAATTTTTCGAAAGTTGACCAATGAGAAAAACTGGCATATCCTTAATTTCTTTATTTTTAAATCCTGTAATTCGTTTTCGCAGACTTCCTGAAACTTGATTACGAATAACTAATGATTTATTTGCTAACGCAAAATAACCAGCCAATACTTTTTCTTGTTTATATGAAGTATAAACAAGATATGTTCTGGATAATCCCATTTTTTGATTAATAATCGCTTTTTTCTTTAAAAAATACTCTATATCTTCATCGAGTTTACAAGAAAAATTGGCGATTACTCTTAAACAACGATCTTCATCGTTAAATGCTTCGAGCATATCGCCAAGATGAACAACTTCAAACCCCATATACTATTTTATCCCCTCAAAGAAACTTAAAATGCTACTTTTTTTTACATCCGCAGCTTTTATAGAATTAACAAAATTCACTCGTCTAGAAGATGATAGTGCCTTAGAAAAATTATTTGCATTTCTCCTGTTAACTGAAAATTCTTTTGTAAAACTTATAGTAGCCATAAGACTACCTCCCTTTCTTAAGCGGGCTAATTGATTTTCCATACCCTATTTTAGGGCGTAAAAAATCTAGTCTACCACATGCTAAAAAAAATTAAATGCTCAAATTTTGGCATCTATTCATAATAACTTACTACATTATTATGCTCATCTTTCTTAAAATTTTACACGCAAAGTGAAAAATTTTCAAGTTTTTTTAGCTACAAAAACTTTCCAGAAACAATACATTATATCTGAAAAGCTCTCCAACACCTCAGCAATGTTAATCTAACATAACTAATTCTATTATTATATTATCTCATTGAAACAAATTCATCAACATTACAAATGATTACAATTATATTATTTTACATTGTGTAGCGTTTAATTGCACCGTATTACGTCTTATAGCTCTTAATTACGCTTTACTGAGGTTTTTGCCCTATTAATTTATTTTGAAAACCAACATAGCCAAGGAACTTTTATTTTTAATGCGTGTTTCCTGTATATTGACTTTCACTTATATACATTCTTTGAATATCGATTTTTAAACTAAGCAAGCCATATTTTTTTAAATTAAATTCATTCTTTGTTGCCCCCTAAAATTTTCATTGTCAGCTCCAGTAAAAACAGCCAATTGAATATTAAGTTGCTAAATTACCTTTACTGCTCTTTACTTTTTATCCGTACACAAACTAATTATTAAAGATAGTAATATTTTTAAACAGATAACACAAAAATGTGGCAACCAAGTACATTTTTTGTACCTGATTGCCGCCTTTAAAACTATTTTGTGAATTGCATTACTTCAAAGTTTTCAATTTTATCAAAAACAATATAATCTTTTCGGCTATCAAATGGTCCCAAGTTGAAATCCTTGTTAAAGATATAATAAGCTAAGCCAGTCCCCTCAGCACGAGTATTATACCAATCAATAAACGCATCAAGCTCGATTTTTGAAAGTTCATATTCCTTTTGTACTTCCTCTGACATTGTGATTACCAGCAATACTTTACTACTATCAACCGGTGTAGCAGAAGCTTCATTTGAATTTTCACTTTCACCATAATCATTTACAGCAGTAACTACGTAATAATATGTAGTTCCATTTGTTACGGTAGTGTCTACATAACTGGTATCAGTTATATCGCTAGCGATAGTTGTGTATGTACCACCTGAAGTTGTTGAACGTTTTACAGTGTAGCTAGTTGCTTCATCAACTGCTGTCCATGATAGAGTCACTTGCGAATCACCTGCTGTTGCAGTTAAATTTGTTGGTGCAGTAATTGATCCTAAATAGCCACTATCATCAATATCAATAGCATCTAATGTCGCATAAGAACCAGATACTTCATTTGTAACTGTAACAGTATGCACCTCTAACGATAAATCTGTCTTCTCAAAATTTATTGTTTGTCTTATTAATGATGAAGCATATGCACTATAAGAATATGACACTCCATCAATGTTTACATTTATAGTCTTTGAACAATTTGAATTATAAACACCGATTATCCTTAATTTGGAACCATAAAACTTGAAAGAGCAAGAATCATTAAGTACTTTAGTAATATGTTCTGATGTATTATATGAACCAGAATAAGTATTGTAAGTCCATGTACCACTATACGCTATGTGAGTATCAGTATCATCGTATCGTTTCCATCCGCCCTCCGGTGCTGTTAATTGATCTCCTACTGTTGCCATTTTTACATTCCTCCAAATAATTTATTATTTTTAAAAGCAAACATAGCCGAGGAACTCATATTTTCAATGCGTGTTTCCTGTATATCGGCTTTCACCTATATACATTCTTTTCATCACGATTTTTAAACACATAAAATAAAAAAAACCGGCATCGATACATTTTCTGTACCAATACCGGTTTCTCTATTACTTACTAACGTTCAATTACCTCAAAACTAATAATCTTGTCTAAAGTCAGGTATTCCTTGCTAACTTCTGTACCAACTTTTTTAGTCAGCATATATCCAGTAGTATCTGTACTTGTATGCTTCATATACCAGTTAATGAAACCATCAATTTCAGTTGTAGATAACTGATAATCGCGTTCGCTTGAATCAAGCATAGTAACTCGTAATAAGAACTTACTATTATCTACTGGTGTAGCAGAAGCTTCATTTGAATTTTTGCTTTCTCCATCTGCATTTACTGCAACTACTACATAATAATATGTAGTACCATTCGTTACACTGGTATCAACATAGCTAGTATCAGTCACACCACTAGCAATTGTTTCATATGTACCACCTGATGTAATAGAACGTTTTACGATATAGCTGGTTGCGCCTTCGACTGCTGTCCATAATAATGTTACTTGTGAATCACCTGCAGTAGCTGTTAAATTTGTAGGTGCAACGATTGGGGCATAAGGCTTAAGTTCTCCCGTTTCATCAATATCTAATGCATCAATAGTACAATATTTAGAATCTTGTAAATTTGTAATAGTTACACAATGTTCACCAGTCGATAAATTTTCAATATCAAAAACCAATACTTGTTTAATTAGACTTTCACTGTACACTGATATATTGTAAATTTCTTTATCGATAGTTATTTTTACATTATTACTGTCAACACTATTATAAGCACCAATAATCCTTAATTTATTCCCTGTGAAGTTAAATTTTACATCATCATATATTCGGGTAGATGTATGTCTGTTACCGTTATAATAGGTACTATCTACAACATTCTTCCAAGTTCCCGTATAGGCTATATTTTCATTAGTATCATCATACCTCGTCCACCCTGCTTCTGCTTCTGTTAATTGATCGCCTACTGTTGCCATTTTACATTCCTCCAAAATTAGTTAATATTTTTAAAAGCCAACATATCCACCGAACCTCTTATTTCTCAATTTTATTTGTCCTGTATATCGGCTTTCATCTATATACATTCTTTGAACTACGATTTTTAAACACATAAAATAAAAAAAATGTCGGAATTAATATTTTTTCGTATTAATTCCGACATTTTAATCATTTAGCTATTGCAAACCCAGCACTAATAACTGCAATAACTTCCCATATATTTTTTTGCGTTTTTAGCTTACTCTGAATCCGTTCCTGCTCTTGCACGTACTGCTTGTAAGATTGACTGGCATTCGCTAATTCTTGATTCGCTATCGTTAATGAGTTCTGTGCTGCTGTCGTTTGCTCTTTGAGCGCTATCAACTGCTGTTTTAATATTGCTATTTGATTCTGCGATTCGGTCAGCTGTTGATTGAGCTGCACTAGCTGACTGCTCAAGTTCTCCGACTGTTCGCTCGCTGTCTGCAATTCCTGATTGGACTGATTCAAGAGACTTTTCAGCTGATTGTTGTTCTCTTGCAACTGCGTCAAGTTGCTCTCTAACGTTGTCAGCTGTTGTTCCGTTATCGTGTATGTCTCTGAGCAGAAACCAACCGGCAAAAATGATAATTGCAACACACACAATAACAATACCGATGCGCAAATAATTTTTAGTTTGTTCATTCAATTTTCCCACCTCTTAAAATAATTTATAAAAGCGCTTAGAATCGATCTCATAGAATTCGATTTCAGCGCTTTTATTTTTGTTATGCATCATATTTCGTTAATTCATTTGCCTTAATGGTTGATAATATTTTATCCGCATAATCTGGATCAGTTGCATATACATCAGCTAAAGCACTCACAAATTGTTCAATATCGTGCGTTGCGTTCCATATTCCGTACGGGTAGTCGTATTTTTCATCTTGTGATATTAGAACACACCAATCATCACAAGCTTGATACAAACTATCATAATCTTGAAATTTAGCGACTGTATCTACATACTCACCATCAATATATTCTTGCGTAGGCACTTCGATATAGTTACCCCACCCGCCCCATTTTCGGCCAAACAAATTATACTCACCAATTATAGACGTACCCCACCCAGACTCTAAAATTCCTTGAGCGATTAATACCGATGCAGGTAAATTGAAAAAAGCAGATTTATTCATTGCTGCCGGTGCAAGCCATCCGATAAATTCCTCTGGCATCATATTATTCACCTTCATTCCAACGATAATTATCTCCAATGCGACCACTACGTACGTCAACATGCACAAAAGTACCTGCATCGCCAAAATAACGGCCAACACCATCTGCACCTAATGATTCAGCTATTTGCGCTAATTCTTCAACTCCAATTTCAGATGCATCAATATCGGCAGCTGTGCAAGGATCTGCATTATGCTGGCTGCCTGGTACTCCCCCAACTTCTGCGTTGTGTGAATCGCATCTATAACAACAATTTAAAATAATTGGTTGTCCTACTCTTTCCCTGATATCATCTAATAATTCTTGTAAGTTTTCATCAATGCCGTTAGCTGGTAACTCTCCACAACATTTACATTTAAATTCATCTTCACTAAAATATTTAGCCATTTAAACCGTTCCTCTCTTTATTAATATTATTTTTAAAGTTAATTGGCATCTCGCCTATTGGTGAATTTTTCTCACTATCAGTAGCGTATTTAGTCCATGCGGCTTTTGCTAGGCCAATCACCCCACCAAAGCCAGTGATTACGACAGTTATTCCAGACCAACAAGAACCGAGTTCAAATTTTGTGCCATATAGACCGTTTGACCAATACCCGAAGATCCAAGAAAATGCAATTACGCAAAGCAATATCATTAAAATAACTGTCATGAAAATAACAAGCGCAAGCCAATTCGTCTGCGCCCAGTTTGCAAATGCCAATATTCTGTTTTTCAATGTTTCACCTTCTTATCTATGTACTGCACCATATATGGCAACTGCTGTTGCTGCTAGCCAGGCGATTATGCTAGCAATATTCGTCTGTTTCCTCTCTCGTTCTTCCAGCATTGTTTCTACTCGCGCCAAGCGATCAGATAGATTGTCAATTTTGCTAAAAAGTCTTTGAATTACATCATCACCCATAACACCTCTCCTCTCTAAAAATCCCCTTATTTATATACATTCTTTGAATTGCAATTTTTAAACATAAAAAATAGAGCTTATTTCAGCTCCTCTTTCTAAACTCAATATTTAAATGATAAACGCATATCCCGTAAATGGGCTTGGTGTCATATTTACAGTTATTGATTTAAGATATGCATCAATAACATTGTATCCATAAATAATAACATCTTTACTTGTACCAAGTGTATAATTAACTAACGTTACTAATTCGTTAGAAGATACAGTATAATACAATGTCTGCTGATAAGCTGATTGTGTGTAACCAGTAGGATGAAGATTACTGTAAATTGTTATGGTTGCCGTATTGATACCGCCAGAATGTAGAGCTGTTGATGTAACTATTATATTTTTATCTGGTTTAAAACTACCGGATGTAACATACACTGCAAGTAAAGTTGTAATAGGTGGTTTGTTAAAATACACAGCAAAATCAATTGATGTTGGCATAAATGAATCAGTCCACTGCGCCAATGTTATCGTATTAATGGTGGCGACCGTCATTCCCAACGTTGATATATTTGCAATGTCAACCGATGTCCAAACATTACTAATGAATGATTTCCAAGTTACCCCTTTATCAAAGCTTACTAATATAGATAAACCGCTACCAACTATATTAACGCCACTGAGGGAAAGATATCCCTTCAAAGGAATTCTTGTGTATTCAGTTGTTTTTATAACCGTTGGATTATTTTCTGGCAATCCCCAACACGGGTATGTTGACGGAACTAATATCTTCGGTGGCGCATAACTGTTTCCATCAAAACCACCATCGTAATCTCTGAATAGTCTTTGAGCAATAGTTCGCTTTGGTTCTTCTTTAACAACTTCAAAATCTAAATATTCTTGTGAACCATTTGGATAAAACAATTTTATTCTTGCTTTATTGATGCCCGTTGTTAACTGGCTGGGGCTAATTGTAAATGTAATATTATTTATTAAGTCATCACTAACACTTGGTTGAATTATAGCCACATCGTTTAATGTTACTGAATATTTTCCAGTTATTACTGCGGAAGTCCTGCTGTTAACATCAACTACAACTGGCATACTTTTATACTGGTGAGTAGGTGTTACAGTTAAATTATATTTTGTAGATGCTTGGGAGCTGATATTAATGTCATCAGTATCATTACCGACCCTATTTCTACTCCTAACTCCCAGCTCAATGTCACTCAATAATACATTAAACCTATTCCGTGAACGAGTTCCCTGCTCTGCATCATCCGTAAAATAACCAATTTTATTATTTACCGCATTATTTGCCAGTTCAAACGGGTGTTCTTCCTCATAACCGGTAAAATTTCTACTTGTAATGGTAAAATATTCTAAATCAGAAATATTCTCAGCAGATAGTATATTAACCTCACGATCACCTAATGTTATGGTTTCTGGGTTGTCCAACAACAACCCAGAATTACCCGTAATAACTTGATTACCAATTACCTCATCGTCACACTCAACACCCTCAACTGTGATTGGGTCTGTATTAAATATGAAAGCAACCTCAAAATTATAAACAGAAAAATTGTATATGTTTGTGTATCCACCCTCAGTAGTGTCTACTTTAAATCCCGAGTATGATACCGAACCGTTAAGGACTAGTGTTAAATTACCGGAGAATGTGGTTATTACAACCCATGAAGTTCCATCATAACCTCTTAAAGTTACTGTATTTGGGGCAGATGTAGAAATTTTCAACATGTAAACTGGTAAGGATGCTGAAAAATTTACTGACCAGTATGGATTCTGGTAACCAGAATAACTAGCATACCACCCGCTGGCATCAGATTGGTCAATGGGGGGCGTAATGGTTCCTGTACTCCATGTTGTGGCAGATAGTGTATAAGTATAACTTGTCTCATCGACTGAAAACGTACCTGAATTTGCAGGAGATGCAAGTCTCCCAAAATTATATATACGTGTAGACATAAGGAGTTACCTCCTTTCTTATGCCGTTCTTAGCAATATTGCTCTACTGGGAAATGATGTAACATTTGTAGTTTGGGTTATTGCAACATAATAAGTTTGGGTACCTATTGTAACAGTATCACCAGTTAAGAAATTTGTTCCAGAATAGTAGGCTGTTTTTATTCCATCAAGCTTTCCTCTAAACGACTCAGAAGCACTCCCATAGTACAAAGATGAAACCATTGTTTTGCCTGCAACGTTTGGGTCGCCGGCTGGTAACAATGCAGAAACTGCAATTGCGTATGGTGATGACACAGAAGCTACTGTGTCAGATGTATTACAAATTATTGCTGAACTTGCAGTTGTCCCATTTGATGAACAAGCCACTAATACCCCTCTTGATGCCGAATCGGATACAAACATTGTATCTGGTTCACCCATATAAATTACCTGCGGACCAAGACCTGTTACTGAAGGATATTCAATTTCTAGAATCAATTTACTTGCATCCGCGTAGACGTGGTAATTGCAAACTGTATCTTTTCCTAATGTTGTCGTTACTGCCGCAACTGGTGCTAAGAACAGGTTAGTCCATGCCAGTGCAGGTCTACCAAATACGCCAGCTACTCCTGCCGCCCCTGGAACGTAAGTATCCTGCAAGCGATAGGACATTGCGCAATAATCAGTTGTAGTAGTAGGGTTAATTGCTGTAGCACTTGCATCACGAAGATTTAATAGTAAGTTTTTATCTCCCGTATTACCAGTTGATTGCATAACTACATAGTCTGAACTAGATAAAGATGAAATATTCGTCCATCCTGCTGCTGTTAACTTATCAATAATTAATTGATACAATGCACCCCTTGTGCATGTTCCTGTTGTAAAAATATAATCTGTTGGTGTTGCCATAATAAAAATCCCCCTTAAAATTTATTAATTATTCTTTATAGTGACGTGAAAAACCACGCCAGTATCATCGCCAGCAGTTGAGGCACGTAGCACATCGCCTGCTGAAATTGTTAAATTTGTTGAACCTAAATTTGTGTATTCCTGTAAAGCTGTATTAGCTGTCAATGTTAATGCACTGCCGCCAACTAAATTCCAAACATCTGCTTGTGCTTGATAATTTGCTTTCGTCTGCACTTCGACATTAAAGGATAAATCCGAAGATTGTGGCTCGGAACAAATAACCGCAATCTTTTGTATTGTGCCGGAAAAAGGATATACAATCTCCGTGCTGCCGCCAACAAAAACAACAGTCCTCACGTCATCATAGACCGGAGAACCGTTATAAAATAACTTGCCGTTGACAACAGATAAGTTACTGACAGCAATGGGGATATTTTGAATGTTGGCATAATCAAGAATTACATCCATACTTTCCTTTTCAGCACGCTTAACCCAAGTTGTATTTGTAGCATCATAAATATATTCAGCCCAGCCCGACTTAACAGTAGGGTCTCCAGTGGCATCAATTACGTGTACTTGTAAACTTTCATACAAGTCAGCACCTGTAATAGCATCACGAGCTGCTATATTACTAACAACCCGCATTTCTTTTATGTTAGGCGGTAATTGTGCCAGAGGAACATAACCATCTGCATTTAAGTTTGGATAACCACCAGCTTGCCCCTTATTAGCCAGACTTTCTTTCGCATCCAATGCCATTTGTAGGCCTGTTATCGCAGCAATCGTATGCTGATCGGCTACATTTCTGCCTGTTAAATCACCATGTTTTATACTTGATGCACCGCCAAATGGTTTTAAAATCCAGGTTACACCATTATCTACAATAACATCACCCTCGCCATATCCAATAGGTTCAGTTGTTCCTGAAGTACCAGGAACACTGCACGAATAAAAACCCCAGCTTGGACAAGTTGGGGTTTTAACTGCTGCCTGTTTTTTATATTCCATGTTCGGCTGCCACATATCGAAATGTGCCTTGCTTTCTGCATGACTGTTAGGCAGGGCGTTTTCATCGACAGCTTCTAATGAATCATTAATAGCTGTTTTGCTGACCATTGTTGTGCCTTTAAGTAGCGGGATGCTTAAATTTGTTGTTGTATCTGCCATTGTATCAACCTCCTAGCTTGTATGTTGTATCTCCGCCTTGTCCTTCAGCAATAAATAAACCCCTGAAGATATAACCATTTTCTACAGTTGCAATTGTATATGTATCTTTACCTGTAACAATTGCAATCTGGTTGTTAGGCAAAATATATTTGCCAGCATAATTTAAAACTGCTCCTGTAACATCTGCTGTTGTTTCAGTACCTAAAATAAAAATAGGCATCTCTGTATAGAATAATTGTCGTTGTACCGTGTAATCATTTGCAGGTATAACGATTCTATCAGAAACAGCCCAATTAGCTAACCTAGCTTTTATTTCATTTTCACTTAAACACGCATCTACCATAGTAGGATACTTCCATAAGAACGTACGTTTTTGTGCTTGATAAGATTCTAAACCGTCTTTCGCAGTGTACAGTTCTAATCTTGTCTCACTATCAATATCGGTACTATCTTTGCACCGTTGCGCCCATGTATAGATAAATTCGTTATTCGTCGGAATATATTCAGCAACCTTTATGCTGCCAACATACGCCTTGATCAAATAACTTGCTCCATCCGGCAACGTATAATCCAAGGTTGTCCAATACTCTGCAGTATCATCTTGTGAGGCCACACCATATTTCATATCCTTATTACGATTAACCCAAGTCATTGTAATATCGCCATATGGATTAGTTAATTTCTTTTGATCGGTTACATTAAAGCATGACATTCTAAATTTTGCGGGTGGCAATGGACGTTCTGCTCTACGAACTGTGGTTAAATCTACTGCTTTCAAGGTATTAAACTCTTCTGATTCATCTACGCTTGAAGTGGTTATTGTATAAATTTCTGATACAGTTTTACCAGCTTCACAAACATATCCACCAGTCGTAACATTAGCAATTTTAGAAGATTCGACAAAGAATATATTGTCACCGCTTCCATGTGACTGCGGTACCGTGTCATAGATTCCACGAATAATACCTTTTAGCAAGTAATTCCCGTTTGCCATTTTTTCAATACTGGACCATGCCATTATCTCATCACCAATAATCATAATCTTACCGCCCTGTCTTGCACTTTCTACGTTTGGTAAGCCTGTACTTAATAGTGATGATTGTAATTTATCTAATCCGCCAAAGTCAATAATTTGAATACCATCATAATCAATAGCATCCGTAAATTCCCCATAGTCGTATACTAAGCGGCCTGTTGTTGTCCATTTGGTCATACTTGACGTACTTACAAATGATTCACCAGAATTACGCCACACAGTCCACTTAATGGTGTCTGTATCTGGTTGATTGGCAAAAGCAAATACATAACTATTTTTTTCTGGCATTAATTCATAAGGCATTTCCATAAACCTATAATTTTGTACACCTGTTGGTGTTTTGGCATCTGGATTCCAATTCGTTGAACCAGAATAACCAAAAGTAGTTTTTTCCAAACTGAAAACATCTTCGATTAATTCTAATTTAACCTTGCCTTCAATGAATGTACCAATATCAACGTCAGTAACACGGAAGAACATGTTTTTAATTCCGTATGCAGGAAAATTCAAACGGACAACTTCACCAATTCTTTCCGCAGATAAAGTTCTATTCCCTGTAATGCTAGCAGTAGCTAAAGGATAACCTTGCTGCATTTCTTCGCGCTGTGCTGCCCATAACGCATTTTCTGCACTAGTGAAATATAGATAATTGTATGATTTTGTTGTTTTACTTCCGCCATTTATTTCGATTACTGCCGGATCACTATCTTGTAGAGAACTTTCTTCGTACTGATTATTTCTATCCGTATATGTTACCGAAATTTCCCCTATAGTTTCTTGCCAATCTAAACGAGTATAAGTAATTTCAGAGCAGTTTGTTTCGTCTATTAATGTCGCTGTAGTAGCGTCAAGATCATCACGAATCAATTTATACGTCCATTTACCTGTCGTTGGTTCCTGATACCTGACTCCGTTAATATGTTCCAATATGCTGTCAATTACTGTTGCGCCATCGGTTAACGTGCTGATTTTGACAGTTAAGCCAATACCTTCAGTTTTAAGCGTTTCCCCCATCTCAATTAGAGACTCTACGTTTACAACTTCATCCGTTTGATTCATTCCCCAATCTTCATTTACATAGATTTCATAGATTATCTCAGCAGGGTTAGCATCATCACCAATAGCACCTAAACCTAATCTGTTAGGTATCCATTGATAGTCAATCCATACCGTAGGAATAGTCGCTGATTTACCAACATAAGCTCCAGGAACAACCGTCATTAAGTAAGGTCTATACGCAGGTGTCAAACCTCTTAATTCTTCCTGCACACTATCTTGACTCATTTGTTCGACCATCCATGAATCTACGCCTTGCGTATCTCCACCGAAATAAACATTGTAATTCCCTATAAAACCACCTTGTTCATCAGCACCACCAAATAATTCATCATCATTAATACTAATTGTAAAAGGATTAGGCGTATGTGCTTCTCTTGATTCGTCACCACTCCAAACCGCCCCCATATCGGATTCTTCTGTATCGCTATCATATTTATTCATATATAAGGCGCGAACCCTCGCACCTTCGCCAGACCAAGCCCATAATTGCTGATAGCCTAGGTAATACTTAAAACCTTTTTGGATTGTAGTTCTTAGGTTACGCTGATTAATCAACCAACTTAAAAGCCATTGAATGGCAAGCATTATGTATTTGCCAGCTTTAACTTCTTTAATTGGCAGCGGCGGTGTATCTTCTTCTGTGGTCGTTCCACCAACAGGCCCACCTTCGTTTCCACCACTCCACCCATGTGTATGAGGTTTGGCCGCTGTACCCGTAGTTTTTTCAAGAAAATATTTAGCTAATTCCGATAAGATTACTGGCCATGCCGAAAAATTAGCGTGCGCGGCATATGCCTCTGTATAAATACTAGACGAAAATCCACCATAGTAAATAGTTAGAGGATCTTTTAGAATCGTTCTTCCCATGACTGCCGGAATCGGTGTTCCTATGCTAGTTTCAGTAAAGCTTAATTCTGCGGGATCGGAAGATTCAGAATCACTAGATGAACTCTTATTTAAAAAGAAATAAGCTAAAGCTGTTATGCTCCAGCCTACCCAAGGATTAGTTGACATGTTTTGCACCACCTATCATATTTCAATGGTACCAATAAATCCGTCTGTATCACGCTGTATCACTAGCGAATCAACCCAATATACGCCACGTCCAACAGCAGTATGTTCTGGATTAGCCGGCGGAACGTAAGGACAACCTGTAAAATTAAGTGTGTTTTTAAATTTAATTGCACAAGTTTTAAATAAATGATCACAACCAGGTGCGATTGTAATATCTGCACTTGGTGTTTCTATAAACGGATACTTTAATCTGATTCTATTACCTACATGCAAGGAAACCTGCCTAATACTGCTTTTATACCTAATTACACCGCCAACAAAATAATTATCGGCATACTTAGCAAATGTCGATGAATATATATTTAATCCATTAATACTATCAATATAGGCATTTACCGTTAAATCAGATTCTTTCAATCGGCATTTTTTATCGTAAATAACGTTACCACAAGTAAACTGTCTTTTACCGTTGGGAATTTCCTTTGACATATAGCCTTCCATTTTGACCGTTAGCTCACAGCTAGAATTGATGAAAGATCCCTGTGCAATTCTGCCTGTAAAAATAATATCAAGCTTAGTGTGATCTTGCTCATGCAGCCTTAGTACTTTAAGTGTGACAGGTGTTTCAGGTGGCGGTCCTTGATATGCCTTGGCAATAACATTATCTTTAGGAACTGTAACGACTAATGCCGCCGTACTTCCTTTTGAATTAGGTTTAATTGTTTCTCTTGTGATATAGTCCGAAAAATAGGTTTCCGTAGAAGTGACTCCGTTATCGGTATACACTACATCAATATCACGTGAAGCACTTGTATATAAATAATCAGTTCCATTTAAATTAAATTTATAGCATTCAAGCGGCCTACCGTCTTGCTGGCTGTTTTCATAAGTGCCTATGTTTGTATCTGCCATTTAATCACTCACCTCCACCATCGATAAAGTTGTACTTGCTACTTCGCAAGTCTCATAGTCAGTTTCCAATGTATCTGAATCTAAACGGTATTTACACAGAAAAGATATTTTAGCTACATTATTGTTAGTTAGATCGTTTTTCAAAGACGACTGTAAATAGATCTTACCGTACTCTCCTGTAGAATCTGTGGAATAGCCAGAAACTTTAATAATTTCGGCACTGCCGTTTCGATAAAATACAATTAACAATTTTCTGTTCGGATTAGATGAACAATATTTCCAGTAATAGACGAACTTCGTGTAAAGTACTATATCACCCTTATACGCATCTTTAGCCAAGTCAACATCATTAAGCCAAGTTGGATAATAAAAGCTTTTTAATCTTCCCATGCAGCGATAAAAAAACCGTTGCAAGTTATTAATCTGACTACGGCTCATCATTGTATAATCCAATTCTCTTGTTTCTTTCGGTAAGGTACTTCGCATATCATAAACAAATGTTCCGGATTCATTATCCAATCGCTCTGCATTTCTCGTATAGCTAGCGGTTAAATCGTTATTCCATGAAGGCGGTGTTAAAAATAGTTCATACCCGTTATAGTCAGTTGATAGATTTTTAGCGAACCTTCTACTAACCGTTTCATCATGTAAATAGTTTAATGCATCTGGAATATTTGGTGCTTGTGACTCCCTTATGATCTCAAAGTTAAATGTTGTAGAAGAATACCAAGCGGTAGTATTAGAGAATTTATTTTCTTTTGATAATACGGCCCAAGCTAAAGGATGTATTTTTGTAGAACCTGCTGCCCAATTATCGGTGAATTGTTTATTTAACGCAATTTCACCTGTACCAAAATATTGCGTAACAGGGTAAATTTCGCCACCATATTTATCATCTAACCAGAGCTGGATATATGAACAACCTCTATATTGCCAAATGGAAGAAGGTGTAACCATAGCTGAATTACCACCTGCATAACAAATACGATCTGTCTGGTATGCAGCATGCCATATAGGTATTTGCATAAGCGTTGTCTGCCCTGCGTAAATCAAATTCCGTAAATATTGACTTTGCTTTGCGTTCATACCTATATAATCATAAGCAACACTTCGTCGCGGATAAACTCTTAATGCGGCTCTTTGTTCGCTGTTATCCCAAGCGGTATGAATTTGCGTCAAGAATTCTATTGTTTCAGTTATTTTTTGTTCTGCCATACTATGACCCCCACCATGGACTCAGATCAAATGCTCTATCTCTTGTAATTGTTACACTTGATCGTCCTATCCATTTCCACAAATCCCATAACATCCAAGGCTCCACGACTGGTTTTGTCATTTTGTTAATTGAAGCAAATGTTTGTATCATTAGAAACTCGCCTAAAATCAGCATAGTTCCTTGACGAATTAGCTCACGTGTTACCGCTATAGCTTGATCGCCTTGCAAGAAATTCATAGGATATTGACCATATGCTTTTAAGCTCGTTATTTTAGCTAACAATACATTTCGTTCAGTATCATTAATTTGTAAACCAAGATTAAAAATATCTTCTACAGATAATCCTGTTTCGTCTCTTTCAATTAAACGCTTAAAAGCTACATGCATTATAGAATTTAAATACGCTTCGATACTTGACCAACGAATACTTTGCATTATCGAAGCCTTTTTCTCCATTGCCCGTGAACCAATAAAAAAAGCTGGTAAATCTAAATCCGAGGTTAGCTCAATTGCAAAATTGTGGCTTTCTAATATATCATAACAAATTCCTAGATCACTAATAGTCGTAACATTTGTTTTGATTGTTATTGCGCCATTACCATCTGTAACCGTAAATGTTTTCTTACCAAGATTCCAAACGTAAGACCAACTAGTTTGTAATGAATCATAAACTAATGTTTCATTGTCACCCCAATCGATATTCAAAGCTTCCATTTCATCAAAGGTTAAAGTATCACCATAATATTTATTTGGAATCTTTAATCCTAAATGACTAAGATTTTTTAATCTTACTGAAAAATAAGGGCGTGGTGGACGGATAAAGCTAGGATTAACTTTTCCTATTGCGCTACCCCATCCAGTCTGCATGATAGCTCCACGTGACATTCACCCACCCCCTATTGTTTTATACTAATTCCATCGTAACCAAAACCACCGCTACGTTTTACGTGTGGAAATGCTTGATATAAATTACCGCTATTAGGATAACTTATTTCATAAGTTTGTCCTGCAGTAACATTACGAATGGATATAGCATCTAAACCAGGTACATATCCAACTTGACTATAATTTCGTAGTGCATCTGGATCACGCTGCACATACAAAGCAATAGGTAAATTAACACTAATGCAATTTAATGTATTGGCATTACGCCCTACATCTTTAGAATCTTGGCTTTGTAAATATCCGTAATGAGGTATTTTAGGAAACCAAGATTCAGTAATAGTAGAAATATTACAAACAGGCATTGCTAATATCTTTCCTGTGCAACCGCTTGTTAAAGTTGTAGCATCTGGTCCAGCACTCGCCCATAATATTGGATTTGTTCTAAGCGGTGCAGCATCAATATCACACCTTAAAAATGTACTCGCCTTTGATGACATTCCAAATAAATGATTGCTTTCATTTTCTATTGCCATATCAGTCCATGCCGCCGGAAACATATTAACGCTATTACGACTACCACTATATATTGTTCCACCCGCCCAAGCTCCTACTTTTTGAGTGGTTGCTACCGCTAAATGCTGAAAAATTCCTTTTGTTATTTCTAAAGAGAATACAAGCAATACAGCTGGATCAGAGATTGCATTACAATATAAATTTAAATTACTTGTTGCGTTTGCTGGAATACCAACGCCTATTACCTCCTGGTTTACATGTTTCGTTGCATTCGGCTGATCGTACCATTTGCCGCTAGATGGCGTTGATGTATAGTTTGTTGAGCAAACAAGACCGATGCCATGCGCTAAATCTGTAGTTACATTATTTTGTGTTGCAAATATTGCTTTGCCATTCGCACTTCTAAAGTTCGCGTATATATCACCGTTTTGTAAGGTTAATCTATATCCATCAGAGGTACCAGATTCATCTATTGCAAGGTCTTGCGTTAAATTTTCTAAAGCCGTCCAGCCATTTGCAATAGCAAAATCTCGCATTTTTGTTAACACATCATCTGGACCTGCCAAATTACTATATAGTTGATATGCCATACTCAATCCTCCAATTTAATAACACAATTCATCGTGTTACTTATTTCTGTTATTTTTTTATCCTGCTCTAAGAGAGTGTTTTCATCGACGATTCCAGTTCTTCCATGCGCTATATGCCATTTACGTCCTTCCCAGCCATTAGGAACTACTAAATACAATTTGCTGTTAACTGTTACTTCCCCATAACGATAAACAGGGCTAGACATCCAGTAAATGTTCTTTAGTTTACCGAACATATTTACTGAATTATCTTTGCCCTGTACAAATTCTATAGGTTCTAACTGATAGATTTCACCGCCTGCAACGTCATATATATGCTTAACTTCACCACAATTAGTGTATGTCGGCCTTAGATAATGCCTTAATCCTATTGGTTGTTCTGGCTCTTTATGAGCATAATAGTAGCTAGGATATTGACCACCAGAATAAACACTAATTATTTCTTTTTGTACGGCATAGTTAGCAAATGATTGCCAAGTCCCATCAGGTAACATTAATTGTGCTTGGCTTAATCCTATACTATCATTCCATGTATCATCACCATTCCAAGGCGTTGCCGAAAAAGTTGGTACGCCATGGGAAAGACAAGTATTGCCAAGACTATACTCAAATTTAAATCCAACATTAGTTATAGGTGCGCCCGAGCTAGAGTAAGTAGTGCTTCCAGTTACTACTGCGCCAGAAGTTCCGCCAATAGCCACAGCAGGAAAAGCGTATTCTGTGGGTATATGATAAGGATCTAAAAATCCAAGATGCGCTACATCCCAATAACCACTATTATAAGTAACAATTGTTAGCCGTTGCCTATCCTTCGTGAGCCAGAAATTTATATAACCAGCTTCGGGTCCATCAATATTCATTCCAATTGCAGGGAAGCCAATTCCAGGCATTAACGGCGGTACCATACTTAATGTAGATTGTGGATTTGCTATATTTATATAATTAATAGCTTGAGTTGGAATGTAAGGTCTTTGTCCTCCCGCTTGTTCATGCCACTCCAAACCAGAACTATATTGCTTGAACACTCCTAAAAACATTGCTTGTGAGGATTTATTGAGTACATCTGGATCACTGAATTTATAATTATTAATCACATCATTTCCGTACTTATCTTTTGTTATTGTTTTAATGATATTATCGGAAATTGATATCTTTACTTGATCTGGTTGTAAACCTAGTCCACTTTTTGAATATATAAATTCGCTTGTCAAAATAGAATCTTGATAAAACCATTTTTGATATGTTTCACCTTTTATAAATGATTTCGGCATTAATCCAATGTAGAAATGTTCTCCATCTTCCCACCCATGTGCTTTTAAAATGGTTCCGTTTGGATATGGCTCATTTCGTATAAGTTCCCAAACATCATCATTATGTATAGTCGAATCTGCACACCACGCAATGATCTGCGTTATTAAATCATCAAAGCTAGTTGCAGTACCTTTTAAGTAAGCCATGTAATCAGCCCCTTAATACCACTGTATAGCAAAATATTCGTCATTATCTCTACGTGAAACATTATTAAATACCATGTAAGATTTATTATTATAAATGATCGTTTCCTTGCTTGATAAATCTTCTCTATTACCAACGAAAAACACACCGTCAAATTGACCAATAATACCTGCTGGATAAGTTTCATACAGTAGCTCTGGCAACATATTAACATTTTCGATAGTCAAACTAGTATCAAGTACAGTTAGTGTATTGGTTGGTTCCGTATTTTGTGGCCATACACATAACTTTTCAAAATGCATTGTTGTATCGGACCTGTTTTTGTTTAACCCCGATCGCCAAGTTCCATCCGGTCTGCGAACTCTAAGCGAAGTAGTATTTTCGTTTGCATTATCACTCGCCAGTATGCTATAAGCTCCAAGTCCTGCAAACTCATCACTGCCTGGGTTAAGAAAACAACTATGTCCTGGCGTTGTACTAGTCCATGATTTGCCTTGAATATAACTACCACCGATAGCTAAAGGATAAGGGTATTGGCGTTCTACTGAGACAGGTGTTAAAAATCCACAATAGGCCATTTCAAATTGCGTAGATAATTGCACCACAAGAATGAATCTTGATGTGTTGGCAGATAGCCAAAAATTTGTTCTAATATCGCCAACCATTGGCACTGTAGGCAGATATGTATGCGGTATTGCTCCTGGTTGTTCTGACCAACCTAACCCCGTATCAAATCCACCAAAACCATTCAATACAATGTCAACTTGTCCTGTATTCACTGTACTATCTTCAATTTTCATACCCAAATAAATTTTGTCTTCGCCATCACCTACGCCCATGAGTATTACCTCATCGGTAATACTTGCGACAGTAACAGGACGCAAAAGCGTCCATGCGTTTCCTGTACCAAAATTAGCTTCACTGGTCAAAAACGTAACTACTTGTTTAACTAAATCTAAAACACTAGTTGAACTAGATTCTAAAGTTGCCATAATACACCCCCTATGTTACTAACCTTTTTATTATGCTCGAATTATTTTTCACGAAATTAACCAACACCCTCTCACCTTCTCTTGATTGCAAATGCTTACTTATTTCGTTAGGATCAGTTACATTTACAACTTTTAAAGGCACGCTAACGTTATTGTTACTTGTTAAACTTGCAGCAACGTCTGAAGCTCCTGCGCTAGGTCTGCCGGATAAAGAACCGCCGCTTGCATATTTAGCCTTAACTTCACCGAATCCCGAAGGGATAAGACCATTGTTCAGGCTATCAAGAACTCTAGTTCCCAATTTTCTTGCCGCTGAAGCTTTAATTACGTATTCACCATTGGCTATCCTCACGAATTTTTTGTAATTTCCAAGGTAAGCAAGTATGCTATCACTAGTTCCCGTTCCTGGGCCTGTAACTTTACCACTATCAAATGAACCGCCATCTGCAAATTTGAAAGGATTCTGCCAATCAGTAGATGGAAAGTACTGACTAGCACTACCTAGATTAACCTTATTATTAGAAGCACTAGAACTAGTGCCACCAAGCCAACCATTCATTAAGTTTTTTACTAATTGATTTGCAAATACTTTATTCATTTCAGTAAGGATTGTAATAGCTAGATCCTCTACTGCGTATGATAATTTTTTACATGATAAATAACCACTTTCAAAGAAAGTGGTTAATCCATTTTCTAAACCTTGTTTTCCTGCACTGTATGCATCTTCTATTAATGATTTTGTTCTACCAAGCTCTGCATTTGTAGCTGCAGTTTGTTTTAAAAGTTTAGCCATAGCAAAAGAAGTTTTACTCACTTCATCTGGCGTTGTCATTAATGAAGCGGTTGTTTCTAATTGATCAGCAGCAGCATATTGCAACTTAGAAGTATTTAAATATTGTTGCTTCTTTACAGCTTCAGTTCGTTCCGATTTCATTCCAGTAGTTAAGTTTGAATCAGCGTTTATTTTATCAGTTTCACTTTGTGCTATTTCGTTAACTTTCTTTATTGCATCTTCTAAAAAATCCTTCGTACTATCGTTTAGCTTTTTGATCTGTTCATTTATCTGATCAACTAAATCAGTTCTGCCTAGGGCTTTGGCTTGCCTTAATTCATCGTTTAATTTAGCCAATACTTCCTTAGTTGATTCTGCTTGTATTACCGCGTTTTCACCTATTATATTAGATACGCTTACTGTCCCATCCTTTAGTCCATCCAGTAATTTATTTTGTTTTGCAGATAAATCATTATTGGCTTTTTCTACTTCTTTTTTAGTTTCGTTAAAACGTGCTGTCAAAAGTTCACTTTGATTATTTTGTTCGAGAGCAGTTAGCCCTTCACCATAATTATTGGCTGTGAACTTTTCTTTTAAACCACGTGTTTTTATCGCTTGACGAATTTTCGCAGCGTCTTCTAATTTTCCTTTAGCCTCCAAGTTAGCCGCCTTTACTTCCGCTTCCTCATCCGATAACTGCTGCAATTCCGTGTTATTTAAAGCGTTTAGCTCTTGAAAAACCTTATCACGTGCTTTTTGTCTAAGATCATACTGTGTTTGCAACTCAGTTAATTCAGTTCCTAAATTTTCTTTTTCTACAGGCTTAATCCCTGGATCATTCATTTTTTGTTGGGTATCAGACATTTTCAACTGGATTAAACCTAGCTCTTTATCTGATTTTGCTTGTTCAGTCTCTTTCCTTTGAGTGATATAATCTTCAACACTTATAGGGTTTTCTGCTGTACCTGTTTTAGTATTATTGTAACGTTGTTCAAGAGAGCTTGCTTCTTTGTCTAAATCAGCAATATATTTTTGAACGTCACCAGACGCTTGAGCTTCTAATTGCTTTATTCTAGCATTAGCAAGTTCTTTCGATTCTTGCTCTTGCTCTTTTAAGCTAATTTTGCCATCATTAATTTTACCTGGCGTTTGTATTTGTGGGTTAATCGCTAATGCGTTCATAGCTTCTTGTTGCTCATCGTTATATCGATTTATATCGTCTGGATTAAGCTGCCTGCGTGCTTCGTAAATATACGGAATAGCTTGTTCATCTGTAAGATAAGATAAATTGGGTACTCCTGCTATCCCTGCTGCCCTACGCATTACCTCTGCTTGACCACCACGGCCATGTTGCACCGCTGTAGAATAGACAACTTCCTGCATAACTTTAGAACGTTTATTTGCATCTAACGCAATAGACATATCTTCTGCATTATCTGAATTGGGATTATCATAATACAACGCTTTTGCATATTCATCTTGTAATTTATTAAAAGCATCACCATATTTATTCTCAGCCGCGTGCCATAAATTTTCAAAATCGGATTCTCCAGGAGTACCATGAGATAGTAAATCTCCAACCTCCCATCCTCCCTCTTGCAGCCACTTAACAAAACCCTGTGGAGTTCCCATATTAGTTGCAAACTGATGTCTTCCATAACTGACACCACCACGATCACCAATACCGCTACTCACCGTATCGTATCCACCCTCGTGAGCTGCATGGAGCCAACCAAAATCTTGATTTCCACCAGTAGAACTTCCACCTGCCCCTGCTTTACCACCCGATAATCTATTTTTTGCATCAGCGGTTTTATCAAGCCAATTTATTACTTTCTCTAAAGCCCAACCAGCGGCCATAGCAATTGCTCCCCATAAAGTAGCAGAAGCTAACCCACGTAATGCAATTTTAACAACTCCGATTGCCGCTTCCATTCTCCCCATTGCAACCGTAGCTCCAACCGTTCCCGCCGCTATTTTTGCCCCTGCCGTTGCGCCAGTATTCCCAAGCGCTTGTGATTCTATTCTTGCCTTAATTGTAGCTTCTTTATAATCATCCATAGCTTTAACGAATTTGCTTATTATAGCCCATGTTGCTAAGGCAGTAGTTACACCGTAAAGATTATTAACAATAAAAGCTAATAAACCACTAACGCCACCGAGTGGTCCAAGTAGATACGTTGATACAAATTTACCTGCAACTATAACTTTATCACCAAACAAAATAGTATAATCAACAAATGATTTCAAATAACTTAATACTTCTGGATTAAAAGATACCTTCTTTGTTGCTTCATCAACTACAAATAAAGCAGCTGTAAGGTCCTGAATTTTAGTTTTTGCAGTATCGAATACTGTTTCAAATGCACTACCCGATGCTTGAGCATATTTGGATTCAAAAGCTTCTAAAGTACCAGTCATTGATTTTGCCCATGTACCGCTTTTAGCTAGTTCATCCATACCACTCATTTTTTCTTGTAAATAAGCAAATAGACCACCAGCCGTTTGTTTCGCCTGCTCAACACCTTCATTTGTAATGCCTAATGATCTTGATACTTGTGAATTCTGATCAATAGTTCCGCTAACCATAGACCTCAATTCTTGTGTTATCTGCATGGAATTACCTTGCGGGCCAAGCATACTTTTGACTGCTTTTGTACCCATAACAGTAAGATTAACCATTTCCTCAAGCGTCATTTTTGCTTTTAACCCTGGTGCAATTATAGATTGAAATCCTTCTACTAAATCACCTGTTTTTAGTCCAACTGTAGCCGCTTTTTGATTTATTTGATCTAAAGTATCTTTTGAAACCGCCATTGCAGTGTTTAAATCCATTTGCCTATCGTTCCAATTAGTCATTGAAGTTAGTATTCCGGCAATACCCATTTGTGCAGTTTCCATCTGTGTATCAAACGATAGTCCGGTACCGAAAACTGTCGTTGCTATACTTTTAATAGACTGAAACATGCCAACAATACCATAGCCCGCCATACTAATCTTGCTAAGAGTACTTAAAAAACCTTCACCACTTGCCGTTGCTCCGTTAAAAACCCCGCTACCAGCTTGTGATATGGTATCAGTAGTATTATTAGTGCCAGTTATTTTATTTGGCGCTCTAGGGCTAATAGAAGTTGAATTTACCTTACTAAACGCTGTGATAATATCATTACTAGCTCTTTTTGCACTTACTGTAGCTTCTTGCATATTAGCAGCAAAAATCGCTCCAAATTGGCTAATTTTTTCATTAAGCGAATTAATAACTATTGTTAACTGTTGTAATACTGAAAGTGTTTGATTCGCATTTGAAGCAATATTAACTTTAACACCAGATCCAGTAAATTTATTTAGCTTTAAGCGTGTATTATCAATTTCTCTTCCTGCATTTTTAACACCATCTGTTACCTGTTGCATAGCATCTTTACCTTGTCTAGCTACAGGATTAAAAGAACTAGCTATTTTATTTACAGTTGAATTGATATTTTCTAATACAGCTATTACTTTATTGCCAGTCGAAGTAATTGAAGAAAACGCTTCATTGAAACCTTTTCCTGCATTAGCTCCGTCTGTATTAGTTTGGCTAGAGACTTGCCGAACAAAGTCAGTAAATTGTTTTAACGCATTGATTGCTTGCGCATTGTCAGCAGTAATTTTAATTTCAATAGTATTATTTGCCATACATTAACCTCCTTTGCTTAAATTTGGACGTGAAAAAAGCACCTGCGTTTTTGCAAGTGCTTTTATTTATGTATTTATTTCTGTACTTCGTATTTTTCTCCTATTGTTAAATCTTTAAATACCTCATTAAGACATTTACTTATTGCTTCTTTTTGAGCTCTTTGAGGGCTAGGAGAACCAAATCCATTACCAGCTTCACCCTGTTTAGTGACATCAATTCTATAAAGATATTCTTGAGTTTTTACATCTACAATTCTCGCTCTAAGAGTTATGTTTTGCGATATGATATTAGTCCAGCCTGTCGTCGTGTATTGACCACCTTCGTTATAAAAAGGCAATACTATTACATAATCATATCCAAATTTTTCACCAGCATTAATAAAGTCATCCCGTTTTAATTGATCTAAATTAACAACATTGTGGTCTTCTGCTACTATAAGTAATTCCTGATATACCTTATTATCCTTAATTACATTGTATTTATTTTCAGGAAATTTCTTTTCAATTTGCTTATCAATTTCCTTAATGATTCTTTCTTCCGAAATCATATTTTTGTCGCCAGCCAAAACTACAGCAATTTTAGGCACATTTGATGAAATCTTAGAAACTGAATCAATACTTTTCGCATTTACCACCGAACAAAATAATACCATACATAATATTAATAAAGAAATCCTTTTCATGACAAAATCCTCCAATGTTTTTGTTTTATTATAGCAAAAATTGGTTTCTTTGCAAATGATATATTCCAAAGCTATTTATTTGTCATTGATTTAATGTACCCTTCTAAGTCTTTTTTATCACTCCAAACAGCCATCCTAATATCGAAAATGTAATCAATACGCGCCTTTAATGCGGCGTTATAAAACAGCAACATTTGATCTATCGTGTAGCGCTTTATTTCCTCAAATGAATGACCGCTATCTCTTAAAGTCGTAACAATCTCAGTCCAGTTTATTTCTTTATTTTTGCTTGTATCCCCTTCGTTACTTGGGACAAGCGTGTCGTAAAAAAATCAATGTTCTTATTGACTATCTTAGCGATCAATAATATTCCTTGCTCATAATCGAAGTCGTTCTTTTCATCAAGATAAAATGTTGATGGTTTTCCAGTGTATACCGAAATAAGTTCCACAACCTCTGGAAAATGCTCTTCAACTATTTTACCAACTGTTTCAACGAATGTTTGATCGATTTTAACATTGTTGTTTTCATCAAATTGCAGGCTAGTTCCATTAAACAATCCAAATATTGCAGTACCGAATGATGTAAGTAATTCAATAACTTTTGGCAACTTAGCAAAATGGAACGGTCTAATCTCAATAACTTCACCTGCTACGGTAACCTCTACTTCTGGTAATAACGTTTCTAATTCATTTGTTTCTTTTTTAGCCATTTTATAATCCTTCTTTCGTTTTATATTTATATATAAGAAAATTGTATTTTCGTTATTTTCAAAGTTAAAGGGCTATGCATTAACATAGCCCTAATAATTTATTTATTTACATATGTGATTTTATACAGTGGGTCGTCTGGATGGTTAGTAGAATCGTCTAATACTGTGCAATCGATTTTAAAGTTACTGAAATCATCAGAAATTAAACCAATATCGCCATTAGGTTTTAATGATACATGCCAAAAATCTATTACTTTAGGTTTGCCGTATGTAGGGTCACCTACAAAGAATAAATACCCTTCAATATTAGTAGTTTTTCCAGCAGATACTTTTGGATATTCAGCAGCAGGCACAGTGTAGCTAATTTTTACTTTCGTATTTTCTGGAATAGTTGATTTTTCGGGAATTCTAATAATACCACCGCGCAGATCAACTTTGTTTGCTGTATAGTCGGTATCCTTGATATAAGCACCAGAAACTACTTTAATTTCAAAAATATCACCTACAACAAAATCCTGACCATTTGCAACAGTAAATGTAACTTGTACACCTTCTGCTAAAGTTTGTGCACTTCCTGTTGCAGTTGTTGCAGTACTAGAAGTTCCAGCAATGCCTTTTTTGTACGTAAATTCCATGCCAGCAATAACACCACTTGCAGTATTTGCAGCTGTGATTGTTACAAAATAACTTCCGCTTGTAGTACCTGTATATGTACCACTTGAAGCTATTGTACCCGTACTTCCACTGCCACTTACAGCATATTTTGTAGGCTGTGCAATTGATGCAGCTGTAGCATTAAATGGAGCAATTGAAATACCTGTACAATTATAATAAGGTAACTGTACAAAGTCACCTGGAGATACAGTATATGCCTCATCTGTTACAGTTTTTGCTACCTGTGTAACTACACCTTCTTCACCATATAATGCAAGCGCTACATTATACGGATTGAATTCACTTAAAGTTAGCGCATTTGTTACTTTCTGTTCAGTGGTAGCTCTTGCATAAATGCTTTTTGAAGCTGTCATCGATTGCTTCTTAGTTACTTCAGTAATATCGTTAGTAATTGTACTGGCTTCAACATTCCCCAGATGCCTAAGCTTCGTAGGATTACTTTCGCTATCCCAACGATTAAAATAATAACTGCCAGCGCCAATGTCTAAATCCTTTGCATCTGGTGCAGCAAATGTTTGTAAATCAAATTTAAAATCTTTTTTCATTTGGTTATTCTCCAATCTATCGTTATTATTAACCTGCTGATACAGGTCGGTCTTTGGATATCCCCATCAGATAATGCATGGGTCACCTCAATGGTAGATCCAATGTTTAACTTTTCATTTAACTCACTCGGCCATTCTTTTAAAAGTTTAATGATTAACGTTTGCCATTTGTGTATTTCACTGTAAGGCGCGGCAGGATCTTCATCACTATTTTGAATACAAATATCAGCCCATAAAGTAACAAAGCCTTGCGTTTGGCGTTTGATTTTTATACCTGTCTCACCATCCCAAGTAACCTCAATGCAAGGATAAGTTTTACCAGTCCCTTTTGTACCGGCATAGACACCACCATCTAAAACAAATATCAAATTTCCTTCATCATCTGTTTTAGTGTTCATAAAATTAACAAGATTATCTAATATTGGCCACCAATATAATACTTCTTCGCCCATACTACCCTCTCCTAATCACCATAGAGATAGGAAAAGATAATGAAGTAATGGCATTACCATGCGCATCAACAAGTGGACCAGTAAAGGTTGTCGCGGTTATCTGATTAGTTAAACTATCAACCTGTTTAGCATAAACACGTCTTTTTAATTCAAAAGCATCTGCACCCTCAATTTGTCCGTTAGTGTTCATCATTGATTTTTTCTTTGCAGTTTCCATGAGTGCATAAGCTTCTGCTAGTTCGGCAATTTTAAAAGGCGTAGGATTTGCTATATTAGCTATCGCTACACCTAAACTGGTTGCTAAATCTTCTATATAATTAGTAGATTTCTTGATATGCGTTTCTGTAACATAAGTTTTAAGCATAGAATCATCAATTAATGTTGTGTCAAAATAAATTCTATCACTCATAAACCAGCCTCCTTTGTAGCTCTCATTGAGTAATTAGCAAACACTTCATTTATGTATTCGCGTTTCAACATTCCCGCTTCACGAATAAACATATCCGCTTTAGTTCCAGGATGATGTACTTTTTTAGCAAATACAAATTCAGCACTATTACTTGTAAAACCTGTAGTTCTAAGATTTCTATACATATTAGGTGTAACCTCACCACCACCGGTACCTACAAACCAGGCCCAACGTAAGCATTGTTTCTTGGTTGGTACAATATCATGTGGTCGAGTGCCTTCATGAACCCATTTTCCATAGGGAGCAATTTTCTCGTCAATATATACTCTACCTTCTACCTTACTTTCATCACTAAAAATGGTTTCATCGGTTATTGATCTAATCAATGCACCTGTCCGAGATATAAACTTATGCCGCATTACTGCTAAATCTTTTACTGATCTTGTTGATTCTTTCATTCCCAAACGCATATTTTTCTCAAATGTACGTGGTGTAATATCGGCAGCTTTTAAGAAACTAGCGGTAGTAGGGGTATTAAATGTGATATCCATGATTATTTACCGTTTGCTGCTTCTGCTGCAGCTTTAGCCTCTGCTTCATCGTCTTTTGACCTTGCTGGTCTCTTTGTAAATCCTTGTTTTTGGTAGTCGGACCATTCACTATCATTTATGATATATGGATCTTGACCATAATAAACTGTAGCCGTTTTCAATTCGATCATCTCGATCATCCTTTCTAAATAATAGAAAAGAAGGGGCTTTACCCCTTCTCACTACTTTTATCCAATTAATCTTGCAGCTAATTCTGGCTGAATTGTTTTAAAACCACATAACATATCAATAGACACAATATCCGTTTTACTCTTAATGTCATAGCCAATAGTAACACGTAATCCAAGCCCGTTGTAATTAACATAGCTAGATTCTGTATTACCCATTGGCTTAGTTAATTGACGACTTACCATTGCAAAAGCGTTTTTGTGAAAAGCAATGTTTGCAGCATGGTCACTAACAATAGTTACTACTGCAGTTGCTGTCATTGTTTTTTCTGCTGCTGGATAAAAAGATACTGTTGCACTGTTAGCAGCTGCTGTTACATCTGCTGTTATCACGTATGGCTGTGTATCACCAGCAACTTTAAAGATAGTACCTTTTTTGATTGTGCCAGTTAAAGCTGTTGCAGTTAGTACCGCTGTATTGGCTCCTGCCGAAACTTCTGTACTAATCGTTACCGCAGGAGTAGCTGTAAACCCACCATTACTATGAGTCTTAATGTTCTGATCCATGTATGTATCAAAACCAAACTTACGGCCCAAACTAGCTTCTACAAGCGCAGCATCTGTTCCACTAGCATCAACACGATTAAATGCATCTAATTCTAACAATGCGGCTTCTGCGTCAGTATTGACAACTAAATTTCTGCCAACCAAAGGAACCTTGTTATCATTCATGATTTTTCTAACGCCTGTAATAGCGGCGACTGTACCAGGTGTTGTACCAGCAGCGCCAAAATAATAAGGCACATCCGCATAAAGAGCGGCGATACTAGCATCAACAGTCTGTGCGATTGACATCATCGCTGGTTGTACAAATTGTTCAGAGAAATTAACAATATTCAGATTTAAATCTTTTAATGATATTGGAAATGACACATCGAACAATTTATTCATGACGATAGGAACGCCAGTTTCTTTTGCATCTTGTAGCTCAATTTCACCGTCGAATTCATCAGTTTTAAAAGTTGCTGGCTTGCGAATAGTAATTGTATCTCCTACATTTGCAAACTCAGCAGAGTAGTTATGATAAACCAATCCACCAAAAACCATGTTATTTTCTAGAGCCATCAAAGACTCTCTTGCGATAATCGAAGGGGTTAATAATGTATTTGCCATTTATCTATCATCCTTTTTAAATTTATTTTTGTGTTGCTCGCCATTTTTTGTATTGTTCTTGTGTCATATTTTCGACATCAATATTTTTACCATTCGCACCACTGCCTGCACCTGGATTAGAACTATTCATAACAAACTCTGGATTAGCTTCTAAGAAGCTTTTTACACCTTCTTTGACAGTTAATTCATTGCCATCATCAGCAGTGAATACAAACGATTCTGAACCATCATCAGCTATTTTAATATTGTCCTTAAGTAATTTTGATAATTGTGACGGTTTCACGGCTTTACCTTCTGCAAGGGCTTCTTGCAAAACAGAATCACGCATCATGTCAATGCGTTTTGATTTTTCCTGTGCTGCAAGAGTCTTGTATGTGTTATTTTCTTCTTGCAGTTTCTTAAGTGCTCGATCAGTTTCTTTGATCTTACTAGTAAGGGCGGCAACCTCTGGAGAAGTATTTTTTGCACCACCAGCTTTAGCTGCTTCTTTTGCTTCTTTAAGTGCTTCCAGAGCCTCTTCAAGTTCAGCTTCATCATCTGGTAAGTCGGTTTCAATACCACTATACTCAGACAATTTTTTCAATTTAGCAGCAAGTTTTGCCTTATCTTCTTCAGCTTTTTTAGCGCGATTTCTAAGGCCTTGGTTTTCACTATTCTTTTTCTTTACTTCACCTTGTGATTCTTTGAGAGATTTAATTAAATCTTCATTACCTCCCTCTGCCTCTAACTTTGTGATTAATTCTTCAAAATTCATTATTTTACATCCTCCTGGGATAATTTATTTTTTGACCTCCAAGGGTCTTGAAATTGATATAAAAATAGCGACTATGCTTAATTGCTAGTCGCTTTATTCAACAATCATCCAATCTTCGGCTAGGATATCTGATATACTCGGTACCCATGTATTGAAAGAATTTAGTACATTCTTAATCACAAAGAAAGGTAAGATTTCAGAAAACTCATAATCTCCGCCTTTATTAAGTTGAATGTACATACTTTTTCCATTCCAACCTTTGCGGCAAACTCTAAAACCTTTTTTTAGAGCTTCAACAGCCAGTCCAAAGGTCATGCCATCCGTTTTACGATTGGCTTCTTCAAATATGCCTTTAGGAGACCAAGAAATATAACCATCCCTATACTTAACTAAATATCCTTCGTCCTTTGGGTTTTCATCTGCAGGTATTGTCCATCCTTTGAATTTATTATATTCCCCTCTTGTCATGGGTTCTGCCTGAATAATTTTTACTCCGATATATTGCTCCAAAATAAACACTCCTCAAATTAATTTTAAACATAAAAAATAGCGACCTATTTGATCGCTTTATCTTTGATTCCCATATTCTTTTTTAATTGTCTTGCTGAAATAGTTCTGATTTCTCCGCCAGCATAAACCGTCACTTTTTTATCATTTGGCATTCTGGCGACTTCTGAACGTTTAAAATTACCCATTAACTCCACTCCTAACCAAGTAATAATAGCAGGCGATTAGCCTGCAGTAGATAAGGATCACCGCCTTTCTTAAATTATATCATTTGCTCTCATATAGATATCCTGCTTTGCGGTCTCCAACATTCCTATCAAGTCTAAGTAATTTAATTTTTTATCCCATCTTATTTCAAATGTGCCATCTTTATTTTTTATGACAACAGCCAATCCTTCAATAGTCCCCTTGCTTATTTTTTGATTTACCATATCGGCTATTTCTTGGCTGTTATTTGGGAAATTTAATATTTTACTCATAGCAACACCGCCTTCTACACTTATATCAGGGCATGAAAAAACCGCCTTACTAGGCGGTCAACTTGCTAATATTTACTTGTACTCTTCGTCGCAATTCAGCTTCATCTATATAGCTAGCACTCCCTTTTCTAATGAGTGCATTCGGCTCAAACATATCATTATCCATGAAAATTTCATCAAGTACGCTAAATTCAGCTTCTGTAAAATTATCCGCATCAGCCTCATGAAAAGTATCTTCAAATAAATTAACATACTCATCTACACTTATTTGATTTTGTAAAAACCTTCTACATATATCAACTAAACTTACAACCTCTTTAGTCATCTTGAATCACCTCCCATGTCTTAGGTACCTTTTTACGAGGTACTACTGTTACAATATCACCCTCATCATTAAAATGAACTGCTATTCCATTACTATATCGAGCAAGATCACCATCACCGGTTCTATATTTAGAACCAGAAAGGGCAACTGAAATAACGCTCTCTATATCAGAGATTCTCCCTTGAGCGATACGCCCAACAATTCGGTTTAAGGAATGTTCTTTAGGAATAAGTCCATTATCACTCATTTTGGTCGCGACATCAAGTAACTTTTTCTTATAACTATCAGAATAATCACCTTTTAAATCAATTATACTCGTTTCGTTGCTTTTTTCAACAAAATCATTAGCTTTAAACCGTCGATGTGGATTACTATGACCTTGCCAATTTCGCAAATAATCTCTCCAACTTCCACCGCTTTCAAACTCATTCAGACCATTAACACCTAATAGATTTTGCTGATCTATTTTAGATAAACTATTTATATAACTTTGCCCTGCTACTTCATCAAATTTAGCATTATCTAGCATGGCGTTTTCTTTATCAAAGTCCATATCCAATGTGCCTTCTATTACTGTACTAAAAGGGCACATACAATGTGGATGAGCTGGATAGTGTGGAAACTTATCTTTAGGATATATACCTTTACCTAATCCATATAAATTCGCATTGGCATTAAAATCACATATGTCGAATTTAGGATGCCTATCCGATAACATCCACCTATAGGCGATAACGTCAGGATCATTCTCATTTTTAGCAAAGAAAGCATCACCATAAGCAGCTGCCAATTCAGTACGTGCAATCCGATCAGCAATGTATCGGCTCTTTTCTTGGATAGCCACATTTACTGCTTTATCTAATGCGGCCTGATTTATTTCGTCAATCGCCTTATTTAAATCAGCTACAGGATCTTTACCTTGACGCTCCAATTGCTTTTGTATTCGCTTTTTTTGCTTATCGCTAACTTCGCCACTAGCCAATTTTTCTGCTGCTTCCTGCACACTTACATAAGATGCCTTTAAAGCTATTGTAGGACTACCGCCTCCTGCTAGATTTTCAATCGTAGTAACAGCTTTCTGCGCTTTATCGTTAAACTGGCTTAATGCTTTGCGGTCATTACCGATTAAAGCTTTAGCACATTTTTGCAAATCATTTATGTACTTTGGTAACTCTGCAGTATTTATTACTCTTTTACCGCTAGTATAGCCGTCGTACAAATCCCGCCCTAATTGTTGTAGGCTCTGCATCTTTTTAAATGCAGATTGGATTGTATTTACTATATTGTTGCGCATAGCTTTATTTGTGCCATGCAATCTGGTAGATAACTTCATTTTATCCGGTGTCCAGGCTTCATTTAATAATATGTTTTTTACTTGGGCGGGGTGCGATACTTTATCCGGATTGACTCCATAACCGGCACATGTTGCCTTGTAAAGTATGCTGCTTAAAATATCCTTGTGCCTACCAAAAAAACTATTATTATTTAATGCAGTTGTAACAGCATCATTAATTTCTTCGCCTTTATTAATTAGCTCTAATACCTCTTTGGCTACTGGTATCGATAACTCAATAAATGAAAGTGTATACTCTGCAATTAGCTTTTCAAACGTCTTAATAAAATCATTCTGTGCCATCTACTACACCGGCTTTGGCTTGTTTCTCAGCTAATCGCTTGGCTAGTATCATTGATTGCTCTGCATAGTCTGCATTATCGGCGTTATCGTCAATTTCTTTCATAATTGCATCGTATTCTTCAGCAGGTATATCCTCACCAAGATAACTAGCAACAATCTTTTTCTTAACAGCCGCATCAAATTTATTACCAATATGTAAATCTAATGCCGCCGTTGCATCAGCTAATATCGATGCAATATCAATAATGCCGAAATCGCGATCATAAGCCACATTGTAATCAAGATTATTAATATTCTCCCATAAGGCAAATACCCTTGCGATATCTTCCTCAGCTTCTTCAATATTAGCAGCAAAGTCTCCCAAATTTTGATTTGTCTGCTCGAAATCATAGGCTTTTGCTATACCACTTGTTTGTTTTTGCACACCTGTTGTATGCGATAACCTGGCCATGCGATACATCTCAGTAACTAACCTATCAATCTGCTTCATTTGCATTTCTGCCGGATCACTATTAGGAGAGATGTAGCCTGGTGCACCGCCACTTTCAGCATAATAACCTATAACATTTTCAACGCCTGTAACAATTTCTTGTACACAATCCGGCTTTTGATTGTCGGCTATTGGATATATCAATATATTAAATGTTTGGCTAGATAATATTTCATCAAGTTCCGAACATCTGTTATATAAGCTTATACTCATCTTTGCAATATCTAAAAACTCCGATTGTGGTAATGTATCCATGCGTTCAACTTGGTTACTGTATAACGGTGTTACGGGCAATCTCCCTAGATTATGTTCTCCTTGACCTTTTGTTTCACCATCATCGTCACCAATCAAAATCCAGCCTTTACTTGTCCATTCTCTCAACCATTCGCCATCTGTTACATTACCTTCTGCATCCTCGGCAGGCTCTCTAATTGTTATTGAGGTAAGCTTTCCAAATTTATTTACTTTGTAGCTCTCCACTTTACGAGGTGCCACTATGTAACTGTATGGGAACATACGCTCTTTCAATGCTGTAGCTAGATTGGCGGGTAACTCTGCAAAGTTATCAGTAAATATAAAAGCCACCCCGTATATCTTTGCGATAAGGGCGGCTTTCTTCATAAATCTATTCATGCCTGCACCACAGGCATCTATATTTTCTTGAAATTGTTCAAACTTACTATTACCTTGCCAACTCCGCTTAGGCTCTTTACGGAATATCGGGTCCACATGCGAATCAATAATAGGTCGTAGATAATTTGAATAATACGCTACTTTACGCCTACGTAAATATTTTAATTCACCTTCCCTGGGATAACGTTCTATGTAACCACCATGTTTAAACCCGCCCTTGCCATAATAAGCATCATGCAGGACTTTATAATCGTGATAATCACTAAATATATCGTCGCATGTATAATCATCTATCATATAATCACCACCTTAGTATTTGGATTGTCCGGAACCAGCGTTTGTTTTTCTGCCCGACATATCGCGTTCCAATGCATAGCGCCATAAATCTATTGTATGGTTGTCTTTCTCTCCCAATTTATTTAACGGGTCACCATTTTTATCAACTTGATAATCGATGTTTTCAAATTCTCGAGCGTGGTTCGGACAACGATCAGGATCAATAATAATTTCATCTAATTCGTCATCCAACCACTTTTCACCATATTCAACACTACCAGGACCCTTTTTAGCAGCTATACACCATAATCCAAACTCATTCATGTCATCTACACTTTTCTTTTCGGCTGAATCAGCAATGATTAGCTCATTATGCCAGCCTTTTTCTTTTATTTTTTTAGCTAACTTTCGATTACTAATTTTAAGGCCATATATCTCACCAAAAATATAAAGTTTCTTGCGGGTTTTATCATAATGACCTCGCCCAAAAGCTGCAGGATCAGTTGCGTATCCCCAATCAATCCCTTGCTTGATATTATCAAAGCTGGCTATTTCTGCATCAGTTATACGCCTAAAAATAAGATTTTCAAATGGAACTATGCCACTGCCAATCGGTTCACCACCGTAATCCCATCTATATTTATATTCATTTTTCTTTTTGACTTCTTCCGCTTCATCAATGAATTCTTTCGAGGTATATGGATTATCTTTGTAAGTACTATGATGCACGTAAGCGTTATCAGGTAAAGTAACTGATTCATATTTTTTATTCACCCAAGATTGCTTGCGTTTGGGCGGATTATATGAAAAATATATATCATAATTCAACCCGTCTGGTAATATAGCACGTACAATTGAGTTTGTAATTGTCGTAACTTCATCTTCCAGCAAAAATTCCGCCAACTCTTCAATCCACAATATTGCAAGTGGAAATTTACTCATTTTAATTGACTTTATTTTTTGCGGCTTGTCTGCCCCACGAAAAATAATCATATTACCACGTGGTAGATATGTTAACTTTAAAGGACTTTTTCCAACATGCCAATAATCGGCTACGCCTAATTCATTGATAGCCCATATTAACTGTTCATATACAGATGTTTCAAGTGTATTGCCTACTTTTCTTACAACTAATGCACTGACAGGCTTTTTCATCATATCGTAAATAATACGCAAGGCGATATGTGTAGACTTAGAACTATTCCGCCCACCTTTTAAGACCTTATACAATTTGCGCTTGGTTTTTCTATTGCAATTTTTCCAAAACGATAAAAAAGCAGGTAAGACTTTTTCAGACATTTTAATCTGATTCATCTTCATCACATCCAATATCGTCTATAAATTGTATAGCTTCCGGTGGGGCTTTTCCTAGATTATGTTTTTGTGCCATAATTTCGACACGTTTTTCTTCTAAAACAATACGCTTTTTATCAAACTCTAAATCATGCTTTAATTGCAATTGCTTAGTCTTTTTATCCTGTATCCTGGTCAAGGCTTCTTCGATACTTAAGATATCATCAATTTTACGGTACTCGGTTTCATTAATTGACTGTATGGCCAATTCAGGCACATTCGTACTTACTACTTTGGTCTTACCTGTTTTTTCATCAAAAACCTGAATAAGTTCTTTTTTATTTTTAGTATTCATGACTATTGACCGAGCTTTTTCGGATAGACCATTCATAAGATCTTGAATTCTTTTAAGCATTCGCCTCTCACGAAGTGTTAATAATCTGATAGCCTCTTCTGTTTGGACAAGCTCGTCTGTATCAATTTTTTCATACATTGCCTGTTCATCATCAGTAAGGCAGTCTAACCAAATCGTTTCAAACTCACCAGTCGTAACGGCATTTTTATTGCCGACGGGCGGGCCGCCATTATTACCAACAGCATTTTTATTGCCTATCGGGGCGCCATGTCCAGCAGCATTTTTGTTTCCTTTTGGTGCTCCTGCTTTTTTTGTTGTACAACAATCATTTGAATGTTGTACAACATTCCATTTATCACGCTGTTTCCAAACAGCTATTTTCTTTTCATCCTCGTTGAGGATTTGAGCAATTTCACGATTTGTTATATTACCGCCATGTTCTTGCCAAATTGCAAACGCTTTATCTCTGTTTGGACTTCTTGCTTTTGCCATATCACATACTCACCAACCCCCCACGAGATAATACAATTTACATCTCTTCTCTTTGTAAATCCAAATCAAGCTCAATCAGCTTTTTTAGATCATCGACAGAATTTATCTGTATATTCCCTTTTTGAAAATCACTAACCCATTTAGCAATACCTGCTTGTACGAGTTTTCTATATTTTGATTTAGAGTCATCAAGACCATCTTGTATTTGAATCTGATACTGTAGGAGTAGTTCTTCTTGATCATCTAACCGAACATATTTTCGTTTTTCCACTTGTGTGATACCCCCAACTACTTATATAATAGTAACGAGATAGCAGGTTTTTGTAATCTGCGGCCGCAGTGTTGGCTGCTATCTCTCAGTGGGGAGTACTCATAACTTAAGGCAGGTGTTTGCGCACCTGCCTTTTATCATTTTATAAAATTTTTATTGCTTTCTGGCCAGTATATTCTTCCCAACGTCGGACAGTAACGTCAGCATAAATAGGATCGAATTCCATGGCATAACAAACACGACCTGTTTGCTCGGCAGCCATCAAGGTACTTCCACTACCATTAAAAAAATCAATTGCAATTTCGTTTGGCTTACTGCTATTTTGAATAGCTCTAGCACAAAGAGGGATCGGCTTCATTGTTGGATGTTCACCATTACGCAAAGGCTTATCAAAACGCCATATTGAAGTAGCAGAGTCATCACCTGTACTAATAACCTCAAAAGATGGAACTTTTAATACGAGCTGTTGAATACCGCTAGTGATTGATATTATTGAGCTATCACCTTCATGCCGTACTACAATAGGCATATCTTGATCAATAGTAGTACTCTGTTTTCTGCCTCCATACCACTTATGAGATGCACCTGGTTTCCAACCATAAAGAATCGGCTCATGTTGCCATTGATAATCTTGCCGCCCTAAAACAAATTGATTCTTAATCCAAATTAAACATTGTCGAAGTGACCAACCTGACGATTGCATAGCACCACGAAAATTACTTCCTTCGGAATCTGCATGACATATATAGATCGCACCACCCGCCTCAGTAACGGCAAACATATTTGTAAAGGCATCTTTTAGAAATTGATTGAATTGTTCTGCCGGCATATTATCATTCTTAATCGTCAGCTTATCTTCTGTACCACCTTCATACGCTACGTTGTAGGGCGGGTCAGTAAATACCATAGATGCAAGTTTCCCATCCATGAGCTTTTGAACATTAGATAAAACAGTTGAATCACCACACATAAGTCTGTGATTTCCTAGTTGCCACACATCACCTTGCTTAGTAATTGGCTCTTTGATCTCTTCGACTGCAGAATCAATATCAAAGTTATCTTCATGAACCTCAGCAGTGCTAAAATCAGCTAGCAGATTATTAATTTGATCATCGCTATAACCGGTTAAATCACTAGCGAAATCACTTGCACAAATTTCGGCCAATAATTCACCTAGCAGATTATTATCAATATCTGCTAGTTCTGCAATACGATTATCGGCAATAAGATCGGCCCACTCTTCGGCTTCTGATTCATAATCTTGCCTATCGATAGGAACTTTTTCTACTCCTAATAACTTGGCAGCCATTAAGCGCCCATGCCCGCGTACAACAAAGCCAGAGAGATTAGACACCGTAATCGGTGCTCTCCAGCCCTGGTCTTTTATTATTTTAGCAAGTAATTCAATTTGTTTTTTCGGGTGTTGATTCGGATTTCGCGGATTGGGAATCAATGTAATCGTATCAACTAATTCTGTATATGCACAATGAATTTTAATGTCGTTCATTTTATCTCCTTTCAAGCCTAAGAAAAGGCACTACCCAAATAAGTTCCGATAATATACCGTTACCGGAACTTATTTTGATTTTTATACGATTTTTAGAAGTATTTTGATAGTTTCATGCACTATTCAATGTATAAATCTATCAAAACATCGAGATTTTACAGATTATTTTACTTGCATATTTATTTAATCACTTTAAAACAGTGCCGCTGTTCGATTTATATTTACCGCTATCTCGCCTACAATTCGGCTTAAAAGACGGTTTCATTAACTCACGATAGTTATCTGCACGTGGGCGCTTTCGGAACGTGACACAAAGCCTGTCGACGTAAAATACTTTATCAGCAGTACATGTTTGATTGTAATTGTATTTGCAGTTGTTGTTATTACAGTGTAGTAGCATTGTGCCACCTCCATTCGGGCATAAGAAAAACGCCCCCGAAAGGACGCTAATATAGTTTACTATTTTTTCTTTTATATTAAATCTTAATCTTTACGATTCCATTGAACATTCAATAAAAAGACGTTAATACATGTCCCTAATAAGCCAACAGCATACAAAATAGAAAAAATAACTAAATAAGCAGTTGATATTTCAAGAGGGATAAATAACCACCATGAAAACGGCATATCTATTTTAATTATCAGATAGTCTATAACAGCCAGAAAAACCCCTATTGCGGTAAGACTCCCCGAAAAATAGAATGAAAATAACAGACCTATCAGTTCTTGCGCACTATTACGTTTATCAATCTCTATTGTTGCTTTTGTTGTAATTATTGATGCCAAAATAGAAAGCCCTGTTATCAGAAATCCTAATAATCCTAATAACCCCCCTATAATTGCAGTCAACAGTCCTTCAAACCTATCAACGAATTGTAAATCCCAAAAAGAAATTATTAAAATAATCAGACCTGTAATAAACATAGAAATATACGCAACATGCCCACAACACAATTCATTATATTTCTTCCGTTCTCTCAGCATAGAAAAATATGATATGCTCGAATTATAATCCTGAAATTTTGACATCTATCTCACCTTTTTATTTTAGACATTAACCACCCGATATATTTTTTCCCTAATTCCATAACAACAGGAACACTATTTTTTTCATTACTTCGAATTGGCTGTTTGTAAGGACAGTCTTTACTACTATTGACAACCATATTTTCTGTCGAATCAGCTGTCCCGGTTATTTGCATTTTCCCATACCCATTTGACACCCCTTCTGTTAAGGTGCACACTAATTTGGTATCAATATTCAATCCTTTCCCTTTCTTTTGTGATAAAAATACTTGCTTATATGAGTGTGCGTTCATTTCTTCCAAATTTTCTGCGTTGCCAGCAAATAATTTATTTAGTTCCTCCCTTGCTGGTGGATTAGGCAGAACCATATCAACAGCAATAGAATCTATACGCTTAAATCTTTTCATTTTTTCCAATAATGTCGCCTCATCCAGAATTAATCCAACATTTAATTCTACTTCTGAAAATGCTTCTAACATTTTTCTAAAGTACTCACAAAACTTGTCTTTACCAAAATATTGTCCCAAGGTAAATCCAACTCTTTCTGTTCTTGCATCAAAGAAAAAAGTTGCCGTTCGAGCCAATGGAATAGGGGGTAATTTGGTGATTTTATCCTCATTCTCATTGTATTGCAAAATTTCTTCTCTGTATATCTTAATAAGTTGTCCACTTATATATTGTTTAGACACATCCTTTTGTAGTTCAATAAATTTAATCACCATACCAGCGTCTTTTTTGTAATCTTTACCTAGTACAACAGTTTTATCTTGATTAACCTTTACAATGATGTTGTCTATTATTTCTTGTAATTTTTCCGGTTTATCACAAATTTCATAAACATTAGAATTAACATTAACCTTAGCAAAAAACATATTAGCCACACAAATACCCCCAAATAAATAATTATTTGGTATAATATTCTACAAAAGTTTACAATTCCCTACTTTTGTCCTACAAGAAAAAGCCGCCCACATAGACGGCTTAAATATATATTCTTAATATCAACTATTTTGTTGAGTATAATATAACGTTTGGATCTCTTTTACTACAACAACACTATACAAATCACTTTCACCTAAAATGTTATTTAGCCACGGCACATCTTGTTTTTCATCACTTGATAGCAAAATAGAAACTGCCATGTAGTCATAAGACCCTTTACTGGTTTTTATACATTCAGGGAATGTATTAGTATTAATTTTAGAAACAGCAGGAGTGAAATGATATACCTTACTAATTCGAGTTTGAATTTCTTTAATTATATTTTCCAAACCTTCTTCGTAATCCACTGGACGACTAGTATAAGCCTTTGGCTTTGCTAATACTAGTACTTCAAAGTTCGATAATTTATCTAAACCCATTTTATCCATCTCCTCTTACCAAATTAATACATACTTCGATAAAAGGAAACAAATACCTGCCTTTCCATAAATAAAAGCCGCCCAACTTAATGAACGGCTTAAATGTTTTATGTAATTCTCGTGTAGGTACACCTACAATTCTCATTATATCACAACTTTTTCAATGTGTGATATTTTTTTTAACTTTAATTAAAATATTTTTATAATTCTTTATAAAGTTGACTTAACGATTTCTTTTTCATAAGCCCCTTTTTACTTTGTCCCTTGGATTTACTACCGCCGCCACCTTTTGCAGCTTCACCGGCAGGGATTGGATCCTTGGGCGGGAGATTCGCCTTATACATTTCCTGCATCAATTGTGTAATTTCATCTCTTATAGTACTAGCGGCATAATCATCATCTTTTGGCATTGGTGTAAAAACACCTGTACATTCTGGACATATGTAATGCTTACTTTTGCGACTATAAAGCATAAAGTTAACTTTTCCCTGTTTCATACACTCAGGGCAAGTTGTTGGTTTAGCCATCTAATCCTCCCCCTGTAATGCCCGTAGTCGCAAATCCATTTGTTCAATCAGTCTTGCAATATTTTTTGCCTGCTGCTCCGATAAAGAACGGTAAACATCGCCTGTATGCTTTTTCGTAATTAATGTGTCATGCTCACGTAATAATTTACAGGCTTCCTGCGCTGTATATAATAACATTGTTTAACTCCTCCCGTTTAAATAATCGCCTTTCGCTTCAAAGTAAATGAACCGACTACTTTTCTTTATACATTCAGTTATTCCATATTTATCTAAAAGTTTTTTAAAAGCTGGGTATTGTTTTATTGACACTCTAAACCTGGTGTATACTTCTCCTGCTACTTCAAATATTGACATTACCATTTACTTATTTCTTCCCTTCTACAGCCTTTCGCAATTGCTCGTAATCATAGCAAAGCTCTAAATACCCTGTCTTTAATTTTTTATTTTCTTCCCGCAACTTCTTAAGCTCTACGAATGCTGCATAAATATCTTTGGCGTTTATTTCATTGAGCTCCAAGCCACATGGCACAGCGGCAAACAGTTCTGCTGTTTTTATCATTTCGTTAAGACGTTCGTTTGTGATCATAATTCATTCCTCGCGATCTTATTTACTGTTTCACGATCTAACCAAACCATATAGGCGGTTGCTTGCTCTCCTGGCTTACAATACGGATTATTGCATCTAAAAAAATCATCAATCGTTTCGTCTGGTACAGCTATTGTTAATGTTATTGTTGATGGTTTTTTCTTGCCATTTCCACGTACTACCCTAGTAATTGCGTCATTAACGCATACCAGATGCACTCTTTCATGATCTACCATTTCTTTTATTACTTCACCAAATGTTTTCATAATTTTTCCTCCCCGATTGTTTGAGTTGTTTTGTATAAAATTAACAATAACTGTCAATACTATTAATGTCTAAGCACAATATAATTTCATGATTTTATTCCTCTTCTTATTAAGACCGCAGTTGATAGCGGTCTTATTTTTTTACATAAATCAAAACTCACTGCATATACTGATATTGTCATAGTTAACTACTCACCTGATTATGATTTGCAATTCCTCCCATTTACTTACATAACAAGACCAACTGTTGCTGGTCTTGTTATTTTTTTGCCTAAAAATCATAATCTCCAATCTTAAATCGTTCTATCTCTACTTACTTCTTGCAGTAAATCAATCAGCTCATTCGAATAAGCATTTAAACACGCTATCTCTTGTTTATACAAATCAATACTATCCCAGCCATTCTGACCAATAACAGGCTCAAATATAAATCCCCATTTCTTATTACGAATTAACTTTGTACCAGTTCCACGAAGATAAAACAACCTTGAATATAATTCTCTGTTGTTTGATTCTGCTTTACACAATACAGCAATCCACTGTTTGTGATCGTCTGGCGAATATTTGATATACGGATCAATAATGACCGTCTGTGTAAGACCATGCATATAGGGATATCGTTCTTCAATAACTTCTAACGCTCGTTTTTCCAAGCGATTAAGAATTTGTTTTATCTGTTCGAATTTATCAATCGATTGTAATAATTGTTGAGTGTTATTTGGTGGAGTAACATTCTCAAAATATCCCATGTTTTTCCTCCTTGTTTAAGTGTCACCACTCCCAGTGGTGACGTTTTACTATTTACAAACCCCTGATTTTAAAGGCTTTAGCAACATGTCACCACTGTCACCACTAAATTGAAAAGGGTATCATACTTTTTTGAATACCACCTTATACCTTTGATTTTATGTTAATTAAACCTATTTATTGTAAAGTAGTATTAGTTAACATAATCTAAGGGTATAGGTATATTTTATATATATGATTATTTATTGGTGGTGACAGTGGTGACATTATATATAAATACCTTATAAACCTTTATTATATATAGCTTTATGCCTGTCACCACTACTGTCACCACTACCGTCACCACGTCACCACTAAATCAAATTTTCTTGTGGATTATCATATATTTTTATAACTCTGGTTCTTCGTCCGTTATAACGAATCAAAACTTTAAATCTGCGCTTCTCTCCGTCTGATTCTGTAGCAATCCTGCCCTTATTAGCAAATTCACGTAGCAGCTTATCTGGACTAAAACCTGCATCTTGCAACGCTTTTGTAATGTATTCAGGATAAATACAGGTGTAATCATCCTTTTTAAATCCATAACATGGCGTAATTTTAATATCACCATAAGATTTTTCAAATCTCCCACTGTTCGCCGCCAGCCAGTTCTGTACAAAATCCCAACCACGCTCTATGTCGGATATCTGCCGTTCAGTTGGTAGTTCTTGCATTATCGTACAAGCCAGCTGGAATGATTCCTGTTCTGCCTGTTTTTTATCAACTCCGAAAATCCACATGCTTGATAAATAATCTGCTATAGCAACTAAGGCAACATTATCAATATGTACACTGAAATGTTCAGGAAATTGCGCTTTCATAATTTCCACCAAAGCAACTCTGGCGTTATTTATTTCTGAGTAATCATTTTCATTTTCCTTAAGTAACCGTTCAATAAACATCGGACCAGCATGACCATGATGATCTGAAGATAGTCCATATAAAGATTTTGCAAAATTATCATCATTAACAACTGGATAAACATTTAACTCGAGTAAACGAGTTTTTACACCTTGGATAGAATTTTCCTTACTCAATGGTTCCTCACCGCTGGCCATGCCAATACTGCGCCAGGTTGAAGTTTTTTGCAGTCCGTTTTTACTTGCTCTGAGCTTACCCCGCCCACCTTCAAGCATATAAACAATTTGTTCGAATAGATCCTGCTTGTCCTTGCCGTTCATAACCTGTTTTTCATTGATAACCATTGGAAAATCGTTGCTGAATGCAAGGGCTTTTTCTATGCCGTTTTGGGTACCGTAAAAGGATTTCATAAGTTTGTTTGGCGATCCCCAAACTGATAAAGCAAATACCATGCTTGCTGTTTTACCGCCACCGGAGGTACCCCAAAAATAGATCATAAAATTACGATTTATAAATATTTTGAGAAGTGGTGCTGCGAACGATGCGGCTAGAATAAACCTTGCATACGGTTGTTTACGAATTTCAATCGCTGTTTTCTTCCAGTCATCGAAATTACCGTTTATGCTAAACGCTTCTGTAACTTCGCCTTCATCTTCTAAATCAATTCTGTAATCGCTTGTATTTGGAATAATAAAATCGGTCAGGGAATGCTCTCTCCAGCCAATTTTAGATACTGCATATTTTAGCGGTATCGTCATGGGGTTAGCTGCCTCTAATGCCTGAAGATATTTAACAAGATATTTTGCAGATTCTGAGGATGTATTCAAACCATAATCAGTAAGATTAATAATGTTTCGTGCTGAAAACACTTCAGAACGTTTACGAATAACGTTCGCCCATTGATTGAAATATTTAAATGTAAGCTGTACTTTTTCGGTTTTCGTATCCATATTAAAAATACGTTCTGAAATAATTACGGGTGCCCCAGCTGCATTATAGTAAACATTGCTATCACCAGATTTTTTAAATTCAGTCACACCATCAGTACCGTAAATAAAGCCTGCCGGAATTGCTAAATTTAATGGTGTATCAGGAACATACTGGCAGGTTGTAACATCGCCAACCTTTTGCCCTTCCTGTAATGCGCCTGATTGTCCACCTTCGATAATTTCAAAACCAGAATTTTGTTTACGATATTCCTTTAGTGTTTTACTTAAATCGTTAAGATTTACCCGCCCACGACATTTATCTTTGAACTTTGCATACTCAATAGGATTGTTCTTTTCTAATATGGCTAAAGCTCCTAATATTTCAGAAGTAAATACGTTATCAGTTGACGGCATAGTAATCGTTTTTATTTTGGCTAGTGCCTGTGGATTTTTTCCTAATGACCAGGCACATGGTGATGTAACACCACATTGATTACAACCTTTAAACTGCAGTTCATTCTGAATAAAATCACAAGTAGTTGGATGACAATTCGTAACCCAATGCTGCATTTTTTTGAATGTTTCTTTTTCGTTGTATTTATCGCCAAGCCATGATTTCACCGCTTCAATAACGAATTTTTCACCATCGACACCACGAATGATATTTGTTCCTGCAGCCATCCATACCGGCTCTGGCAATGTTTTATAATTCAGTTGCCAGTGTTGTAAAAACTTACAGTTCTGCATCATATAATCGGCAGGTCCATCGGTGTCACGACGATCAAAGCCACCTTCACGTGATGCATTGTTGCTGGACGTCGTCTCCACAACCTCCGGCAATATATCAAAATCACTAACGTTATATCGTAAATCTGAATGTTCGATAACCTGGCATAATGACGGGGCATTGGGTATTTTAAGATTCCAGGTATTCGGCGCTCGAAGAACACGAGTTAAATCAGATACAGAATCTACATGCCAGCCTCTTGCCGATGCAGCTTGTCTAATAGTACCTTGAAGCTTACGAATTATGTCAGTAGCTTGTTGCCGTTCATCATCATTTTCAAGTAACCATTCCTCACGAAGTAACCAATATGCATGTAGTCCATGACCGCTATGTACAATGTAACTTGGCGGTAGATCACTTGGTATAAGCATTATGGCAGATTGTACGTCTGGTGGTAGATTATTGGCGGCATGAGCATTATCAGCGATATCGATATCAGCCCAAAACACGCTGACACCGGAAATCTCATTTATTTTAGGACGCTCATACTCACCAAGGTTTTTACCTGTTGGGCATACACCAAAATAGACATTTTTACGTTGTTCGCTTAATTTTTTTGCCTGTTCAGCCATTTGCGCAAGCTGATCAACCGCAAATGTATATGTTCGTTTGTCTGGCATTGTCCAAAGATATATGTTGTTTTCACTATATTTATAAACTTCCGTGAGGAACGTAAGTAAATCCAACCTACTCCCTCCTCTCTAATACATCAATTATCTTAACCATACTAATTTTTTAGCAGCTCTTGTTATACCTGTATAACGCCAACGTGCTTGAAATAATAGATCGTTGTTGTCATGCCAACTATCATCATACAAAACGATATTATCCCATTCACTGCCTTGTGCTGCGTGACATGTTATGCAATATCCGAACTGAAATATCATTTTTTTCATGTACTTACGTGTTTCTTGGTTTTCATAAAATGAATCAGGATTATAAATAATCTCTTGAAACTCTGCTTTTTCTTCAAAAGTTGGTCTTAAACTCAGAACATGTTCAGTAGTTTTAATTGGTTCGTTTCGCCAAGGAACTTTTTCTGATTTTTCGATTTGGCTCACTGCTGTACAATAACCAATTAACCCGTTTACGAGCGCTGTTGGCAATGCACCGTCTAGTAAAATCCTCCCCCAGTCATTACGCTTGCAAATAATTTTATCGCCAACCATCGGTAATGTATCAGTAAAACCCATATATTCCCGCGCCATTTTATTTATTTTGAAAACATTTGCATTTCGGCCGGCTATGATCTGATCCGCCCATTTAAAAATATTTTCCGTATCACTATCTACTGCATTTTTTGACATTTGCCATATGCAGCCGTCTGCACTTTCATCATCTTTCAATGGGATTCCCTTACGAATTTTTTCAGCAAGATAAACGATTCCGCTTCCTTCATCTTGTCGCATGATTTCGTCTAAAGTAACATTTGGATTAATAAGCAAATCCGAATCTTTACTCCCTACTGGCGGTAACTGAAATGGATCACCAACCGCAATAATTGGTATATTGAAAGATAACAAGTCATCCAGTATTTTTTCACTTACCATGCTTGACTCATCGATAATAATCAGAGATGGTTTTGGATCTAAACGTTCTTTCAATATCGAAACCATTTTTCTTTTAAAAGTGATTTTGCCATTATCATTTTTAACTGGCATAATCTGCATCTCGTTATTGTAGATAAGTTGGTGAATCGTAGTTGCAGGCATTCCGCGCTGTCTCATTACAAGGGCTGCCTTACCAGTGAAAGCGCAAAACGCGATATTTTCTCCGGCAAGTTCTTGGGCGATTACACTAGATAAATAGGTTTTTCCGGTACCGGCATAGCCTACAAGTTTAAAAATCTGTTCATTAGATTTTGACCACCATGTTTTTGCAAGTTCAAACCCTTGCTGTTGCATTCTGTTTAGCATGCTATCAACTCCGTAATATTTTAAGTGCATCGTCTGGACTTCTTGCTATACCTGCTTTGGCTCCAAGTTCTTGCATTCGTTCAATAAAATTTTCCTGATCCGTTGTTGGCTTGCCTCTAAGGTTTTTTACTTCAATAAAGCCAGCAATTGCAATCTGCTTTCCAACCATTTTGGGGGAAATGATTGTAGGATTAATGACTAATAAATCACTAAATCCAGTCGGTAATCCCGTATCAAATGGTCTTGGCTTGAATATGGTAATTGATCCATTTGGATTTTTTATGATTTTTTCCCCTGTCCAACCTTGTCCAACATTGGTACGAAAAGAAACGCCTAGTTTATTTTCTGATATTGCTAAACGGATTGAATTTTGTATATCATGTTCTAGCATTTTATCACCGCTTTCGTTTTCCGTTTATTCATTTTCACTCGAGAATAATTTATGTGTGCCGTTACGCAGTGAATTTTCTTCTTCAGATATTTCATATCCAAGCTTTTCAAGGAAATCGTATACTGTATTGAGTGTTTCATTGTCATTGTACTGATAATTATGCCAGTTATAATAATTTTCTCGTTGTGAATCAAGCGTTAAATAGACTGCACTCAGAAGGTGACGTTCAGGCTGAGCGGTAACAAGATTCTTAATATTATCAAAGTTCCATTCGTCGTCTTCTTCGTCAATTTCAATGTTTAAAAAGTTGGCGAATTCTTCAACTTCAGGATAATAAAAATCATCGTTCAACATTGCTCGCATAAAATACTCAATTATGACATTCATGTTCTTTTTTGCATTTGTGTTCGATATCGTTTTAACAAAATCGCCTCTGAGTTTATATGCCTGTTTTGATATTGCATCTAAAGCGGCACGCTTTTCTCTTTGCTCTTTTTGTTTTTCATCATATACCGATTGATTATTAGCAACTAAATTTTCATTATCGTATTTTTTATATAAGGTTATGTAGTTTGATGTCAGAAAAAAATACTCTACAGTATCAGCATCATCTGGTGCAATGACTTCAGTTTTTTGTGATGGATAATAAGATTCTACATACTTCATTCCGGTAGAACTTTCAATTTGTGTTGCAAACTTCTCTAATTCTGCAATTATCAAAGCTTTGTTTTTATCGCTCTTTTCCTTATCAAGAGCACTCTGCAATGCCCACTTAAAATTTTCTGTTCCGATTTTTTCAAGAACTTTATTACGGGTTTTGATGTCTTGAATCTTATCCAGCTCTGCATAGTCCATCAGTGTGCCGCCACGCTCAACCGATTCCTTGAATTTTTCTTTGTCAAACTCCAGGAGCTTTACTCTGCGACGGACGGTAGACTCCGAAAAACCAGTATTTTGAGATATGTCATTGATTGATTCGCCGAGATCCAGCATCATTTGGAAACCTTGTGCTTGCTCATATATGGTTAAGTCACTTCGTTGCATGTTTTCAAGCAGCATGGTAGAAATCTGTTTGCTATAGCTCATGTCTGATATAGCGCAAGGAACTTCCGTTAATCCAGCAAGTTTCGCTGCCGCAAGACGACGGTGGCCAATGACAACAATATAACCCATTTCTTTTTGTTGATTAGGATCATCAGCACCAACACCAGTGATTTTTGAAAACCAAGGTACAACTGTGAGATTTTGAAGAATCCCATTATTTTTAATACTCTCTGCAAGTTCGGTGAGGTCTCCAAGGTCTTTGCGAGGATTGTCATAGTGGGGATCTATTTTTGAAATATCTATGTTTTGAATCATAATTCACATTCCTTTCGAATAATCTACTATCTTACTTAATACCCTTTGCTTCCGCTACATGAGATACCCAGCGCATACTGTAACCGCGCTTAATCGCTATCATTTCAAGTTCTTCTATCGTTTTTGCCCGCCCGATCTCTTGGCGTTTTTGTTTACGCTCGATTTCTTCGATTTTTAATAATACGCCCTTCTGTTCTTTTGGCATTTCGTCCCTTGCGGCTACTGCATATACATGACCGCAATACGGACAGCTACTAGATGGATAATGTGCCGAAAAACATTTAGGGCATTGCTTTAATATGATGGTGCGTTCTCCAGATCGTTTTTTCTTTTTAGTTGCCAATGACCAGTCTCGATCTTCATCAGGTAACCCATGTTTAAACACATTGCCTACATGATCAATAATAATCGCTATTTTATTAGGGTTATTTTTATCTGGTCGCATTGCTCTCATTGCTTGTTGTATATGCAATGTCAGACTTTGTGTCGGTCTGGCCAAAATTACCGCTTCCATGGCCGGAACGTCAAAGCCCTCACTAATTAGGTCCACATTGCACAAAATTTTAATTTTATTGTCTCTAAAATCTTGGATTGCTTGCTCACGAATATTGCTAGCGGTTTCACCATCGATATGCATTGCGTTTATACCAGCTTTGCAGAAACTTGCTGCAACATGTTCGCTATGTGCAATACTAACGCAATAACAAACCGCCCTCATACCATTGGCCAACTTTTGATAATTGTCGATGATATCGCCAATAACAGCACCCTGGTCCATTTGCACCTCTAGATCTGACCGAACGTAATCACCAAACTTAACTCTAATCTCTGATGCGTCAAACTTAGCAGGTGGCGCATAATATTGATAACTTGATAGATTGCCCCAAGAGATCAATTCTTTAACTGTAGGACCGATAACAAGCGATTCAAATACATCCCCTAGCCCATGACCGCCCAATCGCTCTGGTGTTGCTGTAACCCCTAATACTTTAGCGTTTGGATAATACTCTATAATTTTTTTCCAAGTGCTTGCTGTTGCGTGGTGGCATTCATCAGGAATAATAAGATCTGGTGCAGGGATTTCAGCTAACCGTCTCGCTACTGTTTGAACACTGCCAATCTGGACTAATTGGTTATAGTCTTTTGGATACTTAGTCGCAGAAACTCCATGAAGAATATTCATATCAGTAAAGGTATCTGATGATTGTTTAATCAGTTCTTGTCGATGTACCAGGAATAAGGTTCTTCTATTCTTAAGAGCTGTAGCGCCAGCCATCCATCCAACCATAATTGTTTTGCCTGCACCGCACGGTGCAACTGCACATACTTTGTTTTTTGTTTGAAATTCATAGGCTATATCATCAATCATTTGTTCTTGGTATTTTCGAAGTGTTATCATTTCCATTTCATCACCGTAAATTAAAGGGAGAGTTTTACCTCTCCCGATTTATTAACCCCAAGGTGTATTGCTGTATTGCTGCTGTTGTTGCATTGGAGGTTGTCCCTGATTATTTTGTTGTTGTACTGGTGGTTGTCCACCTGCCATTGGTGGTGGTGCTTGATTATATTGTTGTTGCTGTCCATATTGAGGTTGTTGTGGTGATTGTCCGTATTGTACTGGTTGTCCATATTGTGGTGGTTGCTGTCCGTAATTTGGTTGTGGAGGTTGATTATACTGCTGAGGTTGTTGTGGCGGTTGTTGTTGTCCATTTTGATCAGCATATTCAACAAAATTAAAGTCTCTTACAGAGCAAGTTAAATTTTTACCACTTGTCCCCTGTGTTTGATTGCTCCATGCTTTTTCCTCTAAGGAACCTGCTACCAATAAACGATTACCTTTCTTACATGATCCCGCTATAAGTTCGCCTGTTTTACCGAACGCTGTGCAATCCACAAACGTTGTTCTATCGCTATTATCCGCATTTTTACCATGATTCACCGCTAATGTGAAAACATAAAACTGTGCGGTTTGACCTTGTTTAAGTTCTACATCTTTTGTTAATCTACCAAAAATACTTGCATTTATCATATTTACACTCTCCTAATTAATTTTAAATGGTATATTTTCAATATTTTTACCTTGTTGCTGTAAGTAACTAATTTGTTCTTTAAGTAAAGCAGTATATTCAGTATTGTTTACCTGCTCTTTTGGTTTACCGAATCGTTTACCAATATAATCTGGCAGTTCATTTACATTCCAGCCTGCAAACTGCCAAAGCCTTGATAACTCAAAAAACGGATCATTTGTTGTATCGACAGCATGTATACCTAGATTTTGAGTACCCTTCCAACTTGTATTGCCGTTTGCACCATTAACAAACGTTTGAGCATCCGTTTTTTCATCGGCTTCCGGATCGTCGCCAGTTTCGATATGTAAAGCTTTAAGCCATGCATATTTTTGCGCCATTGTTTGAGCTTTAGCAATTCCTTTGTCGTTTGGATCCACGCCAGTACCAAGTGCAATAATTGTTAATGTTTCACCAGATTCACTATCAATAATAGTCATTTCACATTGAACTGTAGTCAATTGCCAAAGCGCACCGTTTGCCGTTGGCTTTTCGCGTTCAGAAATAATTGTGAATTTTGGTATAGCGATAAGCTTTTGATCAACCAATAACGGCTGAATTTTCCCAAGAACTGCAGCTTCTGAAACGTACTTGTAATTTTGTTTTTTGTTATCGCCATCTTTTTGAACATATCCACATTTCTCCATAACAGCGACTAATTTTGTTGCTACTTTTTGCATTTAATCACACCTTACTTACGCTCTTTAATATCGATTGAGTCTTGATATTCAACGGCTGACATAAAACTAAAAATTTCACCTTCTGGACTTAATACTCGTCCATCTTTTAAAACTACTAATTGTTTTTTAAGTTCAGTCCAATCAGCAGATTCTTCGACAATCAATAGTTCAGTACAATTATTCCTAACGTAATCAATAAGTGTTTTATTTTTACCATCAATTTTTTCACCATTGATAAAATACTCAGGTGTTTTGTTGCGAAAACTAATATTACCACTTGGCATTTTAACTGTTTTACTTTTGCCTACAATCTTTAATTGTGCATAATTACGAAGTTTTTCAGATAAAAATTCAATGCCAGGCTCATAATCTTTTTTGATTGTATTTAACCAAGCGTTGATTTTTTCAATACGTTCTTTTGCAAGCTGCTCTGCATTATTAATGGCCTTTTGTCGTTCAAGTATTTTTCTTACCGCCCAATCTGCTTTATTATCATCATCAATAACAAACTCTTTTGGTTCATTTGGTGTAATTTCGCCATCGATAAAATCATCTAAGTTATTTTCAAGGTTTTCCACTTTAATCAACCTTCTTTTCTTGGCTCACAACTCTATATTGGATATTGCTATTTGCCATAAACTGTTGTAAGTTGATTGAATCTTGATAAGATATTGATGGTAATTCAAGAATAACTTTATAAAACTCCACAGGTGCATTTATTGGTGGAATTGCAATCGTTGGGATACTAGATTGCGGACATTCTGAAACAGCTGGCGCTACCGGCGGCATTGGCTGAGTTGCGGGTTGTATAATTTCCTCCGCTGCCTTTCTCTCCATATCAGAGCGTTTTTTGCATTCTTGACTAATAATCTCTGGTATTTCTGCTAAGCCAGCATTGATGGTTAAATGTTTAACATCTTTTGATGTAATAGGCGTTGCAAGATTGAACATTGCTGAACCGCTTTTACATAAACTTTTAATTAAATCGTTTTTTTGTTTAAGTAATTCAGCAGCTTCATCATTCATTTGTTGTTGTTTTAATTGATTTTCGATTTCGGCAACAATTTCCTTACGAACTGAGGCTTTTTTAGCAGTACGGTTTGTCCATTTTGAATCAATTACTAAATTAAAGTTCTCACTTCTAAGCCCTAAACTCTCCGCTGTGTTCTTTGCAAAATTTTTTAATTCTTTTTCGCAGTTTTCAATTCGCACATTTTCGTATTTTAGAATTTGATCTTTGATAGGATTTTCCGCTTCAGCGACTAATGATTGCAATTCTTTAATCTCTTTTTCAAATTGCTTATATGGTAATTCAAGATCCTTTTTAACTTTTTTCTGAAATGCATTAATTTGAGTACGAATTGACGCAATTTCCTTTTGCGTTTTTTCCATATCCTTTAGATTATCTTCATTAACCACTAATCCAGTATATTTTTGAACACTTTCCTGCAAGCTTTTCTTTATATCTTCAAAATTCCACTTAAACTCTTGAACATTACTAATTACTTGTAATTCCAAATTTCTCAACCCCTAATTTTTATTTTTTATCAACTTTAAAATCAATGATTTCAATGCCAATGATCATGCTATTAAATTCGTCATCCTCTAATTCATAGTCGCAAGTGTCGCCAGCACTATTTGTAAGTGTGACAAGTAAATAATCTTCGTCATCGTTGTCGCGTTTGATCTTGCAATCAATCATCTGAAAACTACTTACTTCCTTTCTACCATGCTCAGTGATATCAAAATCTAAAACCCCAAAGCCTTTACAATTACCACCCATTTCATAAGTGAAAGCACCTTTATAAATTCCATCTTGCAATGAAACTTTTATTGTGTGAGTACCAAGTCCATAATTTAAGCCATCGTATTTTTCCATTTATAAAACACTCCTCTATTTGATTTTTATTAAATTTGTGTTACACTAAATTTGATTTTAATTTACCTTGGCCTCGTTCAGTTGGCGCTGACGGGGTCTTTTTGTTTTTGCTTTTATGCCTAGATATGACAATGCATTATCAATCGAATACTTATCATTGATTATCGTAAGACACAAAGCGTAATAATTTCTCACTTCCGTTTGAATTACCAAGCTGCTACCCTCCTTTCATGGAATAAATGCCGCGATATCGTGCACAATTGACATTTCACTATCTGTATCATCGATATACACTTTTTGAACCTTGCCTGCACCAAATCGAATTATCACGTAGTCCAGCTTGTTATTATGAAATTCATGTAGCTCAAGCTTTACAGCTCCATACACAGGTACTGCATTAATAGCTTTCTGTAAATTCCGTAAAACTTCTAAGCGCCTAGCAGTTTGCAGGCTTTTTTCGGCACCTAATAATACCGATTCGAACTTTGTCAACGTTTTCGCCTCCTTCGTTTTTGCTTTTTACCTGCTTGTCTAAAATCTTCGTAACATTCACGGTCGTCTGCACAAACTGGAATCAACTCATTACTGTACGGCAATACAGCCCAGTGAAGCCTGTACGGTGTTTTCCCGCATCTTTCGCAGCGAATCATTTACCACAAAGCGGTACTAACTTACTACCATATTTATTTTTTAAATACTTTTCGATTTCAGCGACAGGCGTTACGATGATAGTTAAATTACTTTGTGAGCGATCCTTATTTCTATCTGACTTTTCCAATACACCCAGAAAATTTGCTGGCGTTCTTGCCTTGTTTAAACTCACTGCCAAGTTGTTTCCTCCTCAACTTTTTAAAATTCCTACATTCGCTGTAGTACATTTTTCAGCAACCCTCCTCCTAAAATAAGCACCATCCATATAAATATGATGAATAAAACTAACGGTGTTATTGATTCAATACACTTTTCGAGTCGTTTAAGCATTCCATGCCTCCCTTACGTATCAGCCAAGCTGAAATTTTTTGATTTTCACAGAGTATTCGAAGGTGCTTGGCTTTTAAGATTTTGCAGATGTACATTTGATTTCACCTCGCTTTCTAACAAATAATTATTTCATACTCAGGATGGTCAAAATCTTCACCGTTACGATATTCAATCATCGCATAGAATTTATCAGCACCATGATATAGGTTTGGTATCCTGCAATCTTGATTCACACACCCACTGCTTGTACTTAAAGTTTGACCACCTTGCTTTGACCATGGTGTTGCTTCCCGAAGCCCTCTACTAATTAAATGTGCCGCTTCCGACGAACGTGTAATATAGATTTTATAGCTTGAATTATTCATATTTTTCACCACCTTCCAAAACTAATCGCTTGTCTTAACCCAATAATTGATTCTTAATTCATCGTTTGGAAGAACTTTATTTTCATCACGATTTTTAAAAATATCATTGTAATTTAATTGAATAATCCCATACATGAATTCATCCCTATTACGTGGACCATAATTGTTTTTCTGCATGTACTCGTCAGAAATGGATTGTAGTGTATCACCGGACTTTACGATGTAAACATCATGTACCATTTCGGTATTTGCAGGATAATTGCCACCTGTCAAAATTACTGTGGATCCAACTAATAAGCTGCAGGTTACAATTTTTTTAAGACTATCTGTTAAGTGCTGTTTCGTAAGCATACCTTTTCTCCTCTCATTAGATTGCAAGTCGTTTCTTCCTTGGCCTTCCACGTTTTACAGGTTTAGTAGCTTCTTTAATAATTTGATTTACAAGTTTTATTTCGAACCTATGATGACCACGTGCCTTATCAGCAAGCCATTCATCAAACAATTCCCGATGAACTTTCAAATGAGTTCCGACAAAGAATGACGGAAAATCACTTTTACCAAGTTCTGCTAAAGCCCCATGCGCCCGAATAATACTTACATTTAAATCACTATAGGTGGCAGCTTCTTGTGCTGTTAAAACAGCTTTACGCCAGATTGGTATTTTTTCATCGTAGGACACTTACTTCAGCTCCTCTCTTTTGTAGGAATTTTTTACCTCCTGTCGAATTTATGTATTTGGAAGGAGGTGGTTATTTATGGATTTAGAGAAACTTACGCAAGATACAATCTCTGAAATGACTAAGGAAATGGATAATTTCCCACCACACGGAAATGAACCATTTAATTTAAAATCATTTAAAAAAGGCATAATAGAAATTTCAGCTACAACCTGCGCAAAAATGTTAGAAAAATACAATACAAGCAAATAACATTAATCAAAATCTTTCCATTTTACATCTTTAAGAAATTGCCGTTCTTCAAGCTGCCGCTTGAGTTCGGTGATTTCTTTTTCTAACTGCTCAACACGTTGTTCCATTGCTTTTTCTTTTACCAATCTATCAGAGTAGACATCTTTACAAGATAGGTATTGCTTCATTTTATTAGTTAATTCAATATAACTTTTAACTACCTCGGGTAGCGCTTGCACTGCCTCGCAGCTTGGGGTATCTCCAAGACTTGTACGAAGAATAAACCCTCGTAATGCCTGTTCAACTAATTCCAACTTTTCTTTTTCTGATTTTGGTGGTTCTATTTGATGCATTTTACTTACCTCGCTTTCATTTATAGTAGGCTTTCCGTCCTTCCTGTCGAATTGGATACTTTAGGAAGGGGATAGCTATTACCATGACATTAACAAAACAAGATTTTGAAATTCTAAATTTTATTAACCAATATGATGAAGTTGACAAAGAATCCATTTTGGAAAAATTCTCTACTGATAAAGATGCTACTGAATATCGTTTAGAGATTTTGTCATGCCCAGAGTATCGAAGAGATATTATACATGCTGGACGTATTCCAATTAAAAACACTAGTTATATCGTTGAATTATACGAATCAAGAATTACCGAAACAAAATGCACCCAGCACACCCCTATTGGTAAATATAAAATTACTACCTTTGGGAAAAAAGCTTTACAAGACTATTACTTGCAAAAGAATACTGAATTGAAGAAACATCAAATAGATATCGCTTTAAGAATTCTTCCAATTGTTATATCCGCTTTATCTTTTTTACTCTCTTGCTATGCAATTTTCATGGCTTCAAAATAATTAGATTTGCATAAAACGACACTGCTAATGCAATAAGTGAAACAGCTAACGGAAGCCATTTGTTTGCCATTTGTATTCCTCCTCACGCTGATCTATTTTTAAACTGAATTTCGATGCCAAGAATTTCACAGGCTTTTTGAATTGAATCTTCGTTCCAACGTTTATTTTCTTTTTCATTGACTAATTTCCATAAATATTGATACGAACAACCCATTTTTTCTGAAAGCCATACAATACTTTTTTCTTGAAGCGCCAAATTTTCTTTTACCACTTTTGAAAAATTCACTTTATCGCCTCCTTTTTTCGCCCTATGGGTATATATTAAACCTATAGGGGGATACTAATCAATGGCGGAATAGGCTCATTTTTAAAGAATATGGTTGATAATCTCTTATTTTCGCCCTATAGGTACTATTATCTCTTGTTTTTACCCCTATTGGGTGTTGTATTATTACCCCTATTGGGGTAAACTTAGTACAAATAGGAGATTTTAGAGGTGTATTATGAGCAACATGCCTAATAATTTAAGAAGAATTAGATTATCGCAAAAAAACAAAGAATTACAATCTGCTAGTAAAATTGCAGAATTAATGGATGTTTCTCCGCAATATTATTACAAATTAGAAACCGGTGGAGAAAATAAGAAGCTAAATGTAGAGCATTTAAAAAAATTAAGCAAAATATTTAATTGTACTGCCGATGAAATTCTAGGCAATCAACAAATAGCAGAAGAATCATCAGAAAATAAAAAAATCCCCAAGGACTTAAAAAAAATCCTTGAGGAAAAAACACTTATGTTTGATGGTGAACTTATGAACGAGGACGATAAAAATCTTATAGAACAAATGCTCACAAAAATGTACTACAAATCGAAGGAACAAAATAAACGTAAATAGAGGGTGCTATCCATGATCAATATTGAACGTAGGGTTTATAACATGGTAAAAAAGTACGATACTTGCAACCCCTTCCTGCTGGCAAAGGAACTAGGAATTAATATAGATTATTATGAGCTACCGCCAACAATCAGAGGATGCTACACCAAAATTTTAAGAAAAAAACATATAGGTCTTAGCAAATCGCTTTCAGAGCATGGCGCTAAGGTTACACTTGCACATGAACTAGGACATGCCAGATTACATTGGGCTGGAACATTTAATTGTTCTATCGTTATCCCGCGACAAATTATCAAATATAGGCCAGAACTTGAAGCAAACATTTTCGCCTTACACACGATATCTTATTCAAATGACTTTGATATCGATATCGTAAAAAGGTTTTTAAAAGAGCGTCACCCCACCTGTTCACAGGTGCATTCAATTTTAAAAGAGCTTATAGATTTTCGCTCAGCATAAATTTTTTTAGCCACCAAACAGAACATATGTTTCTTTAAGAAAGAATAAAAGGATGGTGATTAATCTATGACCGAAGAAAAAACAGGTTTTAAAAGAGTTATAAAGGATGGCATGTATTGCATTCTTACTAATGACAGCGATGAAAATGAGCTATCAGCTGAGGTACAACAGTCAATTGAGGACTTCAAAGAATTTGTTAATAAAAAATACTCACTTAATTACAAATAAAATTTAAAAGTAATCAATCAAACAACTAACTGACTCCTGCAGAAAGGAGAATATTATCATGGCAACAAAAAGAAAAGATGGTCGTTTGCAATCAAGCGTGACCATCACAAACCCCATCACTGGCGAAAAAGAAAAAAAATATATTTATGGCTATACAGATGAAGAGCTAGAAGCAGAGAGACAGCATTTTCAAAATTCGGTCTTAAATGTAGTGAAAATTTCATTTAAGGCTTGGGCTACTGATGTACTCAGTTACAAACTTAGCGAAAACAAAATCTCTCTTGGAACTTACGAATCTTATGATTCTGTATTGGAAAATCACATATATCCAACACTTGGAAGTGCATATGTCGATCAAATTACTCCCTTTATGCTTCGTAAGCTTTTTAAAGAGATAAAAGCACAACGTATGAAACAATATGTCTATACAATTGTTAAAAGTATTTTTCGTCAAGCCTTCAAAGATAGGATGATACCATTTAATCCTTGTGATTCTATTGATAAACCACAGGTAGAAACGCGTGAAACAAAAGTTATTGACGTTGTTGAATTTAAAGACATTATAGCGCACGTGCCGTCTGTACAGTTCAAATATGTTACTAAAACTGCATGGGAATGCGGAACTAGGCGAGGTGAACTAGCGGCATTACGTTGGGCTGACATTGAATTTAATAATAACGTCATAGCAATAACTAAGTCACGTAAGAAAACAAAAAAATCTACCGTCGAAGGCAGCACCAAAACGTCTGCCGGCAAACGTCGATTACCAGTAACAGAAGAGTATATGCATGAAATGAAAGTTTGGAAAATGATTCTCCGAGGTATGCTTGCAGAGAGAAATATTCCATGGGATATAAATGGCTATGTGTTCCGTTCTTCGGATGATATGAGCCAGCCGATTCCACTTGCTACAATCACTAATACTTTTGCAAAAATCGTAAAAAAAATGGGACTGCCTAAAGGAACAACATTCCATTCCCTTAGACACTCCCACGCTACAATGTTAGTCGAAAACGATGTTCAAACTAAAAAAATTCAAATTCGACTAGGACATTCATCGGCAGCATTCACTCTTGATCGTTACACGCATTCTACAGAAAAAATGCAAAATGGTATCGCAGAGATCATGCAAAAAAATCGTTAGTTTTCTTGACTATTATACCATAGAAAAATGTTCAAAAAAGGCCAGGCTGTCAAATAGGCTGTCAGAAATGTAATTGACTTTATTTTTACGCAACAAAAAAGGCCCCGCGCAAGCCACGCGAAGCCTTGTAATTACTAATGGCAGAGAGGGAGGGATTCGAACCCTCGGTACCTTGCGGTACAATTGATTTCGAGTCAATCACCTTCGACCACTCGGACACCTCTCCATACTAAGAACAATAAATATTATATCATACTTTGAGCAAAAGTAAACATGCTTTTTTTGTAAAAATGGTATACAATATAAAAAAACTAGAGAAAAGAGTGTTTTGCGATGAGTTTTTGTAAAAGTTTTGAACCAATTATCGATAAAACTTCAAAAATTTTAATTTTAGGTTCTATGCCAAGTGTACAATCATTGGAAATGCAGCAATACTATGCACATCCACAAAATCGATTTTGGCGAGTAATCACAGCATTATGCGGTGAAGAAAATACGCCGAATGATTACGCAGATAAACGTGCCATGCTGCTCAAACACCACTTTGCCCTTTGGGACGTCATTGCATCTTGTGAGCGCGAAGGCAGTCTTGATTCTGCAATTCTCCATGAAACACCAAACGATCTAATTTCTTTATTAAAAGCTTATCCACAAATTGATACTATCTGTCTCAATGGCGGTAAAGCATTTGCCTCTTATAAAAAGCACTTTAAAATGATGCAATCTGATCGCATCAAATATCTTACTCTCCCATCCACAAGCCCTGCCAATGCAAGGTGGCGTTTGCCGATGCTCATTGACCATTGGCGGCAAGCCATTTATTCTTGAATTGGCAATGATAACTTTTTAAGCTGCTTTTTCGCATTGCGTCGTTTACGAAAAAAGTCTTGCATAATAGATCGGCATTCATCCGCCATTACGCCCGCGGTTACTGCAAGCTGATGATTAAGTGCCTGGTGCCCTACAATATTAAATACGGATTCAACCGCACCAGCTTTGTAGTCCGTTGTTCCATACACCACACGATCGATTCGGCTCATCACTAAAGCCCCTGCACACATCGGACAAGGTTCAACCGTTACATAGAGCGTTGCTCCACTGAGTCGCCAACGGGCTAACTTTTCACAAGCTTTTTTTATCACAACCATCTCTGCATGGGCTGTCGCATCGTTCCATGTCTCACGCATATTATGCCCTACAGCGATTATTTCATTCTCAAAAACTAAAATAGCCCCAATTGGCACTTCACCTAAATCAAAGGCTTTTTGTGCTTCAACCAGGGCTACTTTCATGTACTTTTCATCATCTATCATTCTATCACCACACTGCAAACTAAATTTGACCATCATCTTGCCGTATTATACAACAAATAGCATCACGAAACAATACACTACTCAGCTACATTATAAATAGGTTAAACTTTCCAAATCCAGTTTATACGCGCTAGACGTTGTCGTTGTTGGATTCTCATTCATTTTGCTTTCTAAAATACTTTTAAAGATAACTTCTTGCCTCTTTTTACCATTTTCATCAAATGACTTATTATTATTTGTATAGGTGCCAACTCTGGGTGTTCTCGATATTTCACTGATTCTTTCAATCATTTTACTCACCATCCTAGATACAATTTAACATCCTTGTTATATATATTATCGTTACTTTCAATTTAGAACTTAATAGTTTTTTGAAAAAAAATAAAAATAATTACCTATTGTCTATGGGTAGAAAGTACTAAAAAATCTCACACAAGTTTTTACACTCATGCGAGATTCTTTTCGTATCTAAATTTTATGAATGACTTTTATGCAATACTGCGTTAGGCATAGGCAATTCATTCATGGTTAATTTTAGCGACAAGACTAGTGCGAGTAAGACAATCACTCCAGTAAAACCAACAACACCATTCCATCCAAACTCGGTTAAGAATGTTCCACCTAAAGTTCCCACGATACTTGCCCCCATATAATAGAAAAGCATATACATAGATGAAGCTTGTGCTTTATCTCCTTTGGCTAATTTAGCCGCCCACCCACAGGCATTGCAATGTGTACCAAAAAAACCGTAGGTCAATCCCCCAAGCCCGATCACCTTCCATACTAAACTATCCGCAAGTGTCATGATGATACCAGTCAGCATAATCAAACAGGATAAACACATAATTTTACCATGCCCATACCTGTCGGATAAACCGCCCATTATAGTAGAGCTAATTGCACCAACTAAATACAGCATAAAAATAAATCCAATAACCGTTTGACTTAAATTGTACGGTGGTGCAATAAATACATAACTAATAAAATTATATACACAAACAAATGACCCCATTACGGCAAAAGCGATTAGATATAAAGCAACTAATTTTTTATTGCTGAGAATTTTTTTAAAATCTTCTATTATATTCAATTTCAGGGTACCTGTTTCAATCTTCTTTGTTGATTTGGGTAGTATAAACCAAAAGGCTACACCGACTAAAAAATAAAGGAATCCTGCAAAGCCGAGTCCAATCCGCCAAGAAAAATAATCTGTTAACGTACTAATTAAAATTCGTCCAGATAAACCACCTAATGAATTCGCACTTACATAAATACCAACCACCAAACCAATGATTTTGGGATCAAATTCTTCATTGATATAGGCAATCGCAAGTGCTGGAAAACCTGCTAATAAAATACCTTGTAATAATCGTAAGACTAAGATCAAATGAAAATTGGTACTGACTGCCATTCCCATTGCAAGTAACGATGCGACAACAATCGCAACCGTCATTACTTTTTTCCGCTCTAAGCGCGCTGCTACACTTGCAATGCCAATCATTGCAAATGCCATTCCGCCAGTACCAAAGGACATTGCTAAACTCGCTGTCGCTGGCAGCAATTCAAATTCTTTTGCTAATACTGGAATAATCGGCTGCAAACAATATTCTGCACCAAATGCTGCGACACTCCCTAAAAATAATGTAACAATAGCGCGCCAATACTCCATCGACCCTTTTGTTATATAAGTACGCATCTCAAAACTCATCTCCTTGCACTAACTCAGCTTCAATGATACCCCTAGAAAAATCATACGTCCAATGCATTATTCGTATAAGTTCAATAACTATTTTTCATATTCATTTTTAAAACAATAGTCGTCGCACCTTTGATTTCAAATCTTTTCACCCCATTCGAAAATTTCTTTACTCAAATTATACATACATTATACGCATAAATATAACACTAATTCTAAGTAAAGACATAGTCAAATAAAATGATAACAATTCACATCAATAAAATTATATAACTTTCACATAAAATAAGAAATAATAATTCATTTAAGTACTTTTCATACTTTAACTTCTCTCATTTATCACTAAGCTACCTATGTATTATTGTTATCAATCATATGCATATTGTTTATATTAAATTTTCCAAAATCTCTACCAAAGTCATATAAATTAAGCTATTATATAATTATAAGAATAACATCTATACCTACAGAACATTAAATCAATACTCAATTTGCATATTTTTTGTAACTACAATGAACGATATTTATTTTTAAGTATGTTATGATAGACACTACCTAAGGAGTGATACAAGTTGGAATTAAATCAACTAGAATATTTTAAAACGCTTGCACATATCAACCATTTTACACATGCGGCGCAAAACATTGCTGTATCTCAACCTGCCCTTAGCCGTTCCATTGCAAAATTAGAAAATGAGTTAGGTGTGCCATTATTCGATCGCGTGGGAAAATCTATTAAACTCACACAATACGGGCAAACTTTTCTCGTTCATGTAGAACGTGCTTTACAGGAAATTTCGAATGGCAAACAAGCCATTGCCAACTTAAGCGAACCTGATCAAGGTGTTGTCAATTTGTCTTTTCTCCATTCGCTGGGCAGTTATCTTGTACCTGTGCTTTTGAGTAAATTCAGAAAACAATATCCTAAAATACAATTTAGCCTCAACCAAAATAATTCCGCTTTTCTCACAGATGATTTAATTGATGGCGAAATGGATCTTTGTCTATGTTCTACTCTAATGACAACAGGAACACTAGGCTGGATTTCTCTCTGCGCCGAAGAGCTCTTCGTCGTTGTTCCTGCCAAGCATCACCTCGCGAAACGCAAAAGCATCAATTTATCGGAAATTTCCCATGAACCATTTATTACATTTAAACCAATGTATGGTCTCCGTTTATTGGCCGATCAGTTCTTTGAAACTGCTGCGATTCGCCCTAAAATCACCTTCGAAGGTGATGAAATCATGACGGTTGCTGGGCTGGTTGATGCAAATCTTGGTGTTGCGCTCATTCCTCATATTCCAGGATTAGAACACCTAAATATCGTGTTTATTCCTGTTGCCTACCCCACCTGCTCACGTCCACTTGGTATGGCGTGGAATACCAATAAATTTCTTTCTCCCGCAGCTAGGAAATTTCAACAGTTCGTTATTGATGTTTTTAAAGACAACGAAAAACTTTCGCTTCCACCTTATTATAAAGATTTGTGAAAAAATATATAAAGATAAAAATCCCTGCGAATTAAAACTTCGCAGGGATTTTCATCTTTATTGAGTTCTTCGCTATTTACTCAAACCACGCTAGTTTTTTCAATACTTGGCGTGCGAGCACCAAGCCGATGATTCCCGTAACGATTTGCGGCCAGCTCATCATAGAAAGTAGTAACTGTGCCACTTTTTCTGGAATCGCAAAACAACTTAGTACCGATAACGTTCCTACATAGAGTATTGCTGTCTTAAAGACAGGTGCCAACCATAACAACTTGTTCTGCCAAAATTGCTGACATACAAAAACAAACACCATATTCCCTAGTGCGACTACTGGTATGAATACCGGAACCGCTAATTGCCCTTGAAAGAATGCGACAATCGGCAATAGGAAACTGATCAATAAGGTTGGCATAAGTCCTGCAGACCTCACAGCAATAACCAGTGTCATATTTACCAAACTACCAATGATAAACATGCCTGCCAGCGGTGGCAAGGGAAAAATCAAGCGCAGACCTTGAAAACATATCGCAATCGCCAACAGTACTGCGCCACGCACCAGCGATTTTCTCTGATTATGCTTTGAAGTATTCATTTTCTTACCTCATTCCTAAGTTATCAAAACTTCTTATCATATAGCAAAAAAGCCCCCGAGGCTTTGCTCAGCAGGCTTACATTCTCAAATTTTAATGGTGCGCCTAGCTGGACTCGAACCAGCGGCACGCAGTTTAGGAAACTACTGCTCTATCCACCTGAGCTATAGACGCACATTATTAATTACCTAAAATATTATAGCAAATAGCTTTATCATTGTCAAAACAGTACCCAACAAGGCTCCCCTGTTGGGTACTTATATGATCAATCGTAGATTTTAAAACCACGAATAATTTCTTTAAGCTGCTCTGCCATATTCGCAAGATTTTCACTGCTAGCAGCGATTTCTTCCATCGAAGCTGACTGCTCTTCGGTAGCTGCCGAAACAGTTTGCGTTTGCGCAGCCGTATCCTTGGTTACAGTTTCTACTTGTTCAACAGACGCAACAATTTGCTTACTTCCACTAGACAACTGTTTTACTGCGCTTGAAATCTCATTGACTTGAGTAGAAACTTCATTTACTAGACTTACAATTTCCTTGAAAGATTCTCCGGCATACGCAACAATCTCAGTACCTGCTTTTACCTCTCTGTCGCCTTCATTCATTGCAGTTACTGCTTCATTCGTTTCTGACTGAATTGTACCAATCAATGCTGCAATCTGCTTTGCAGCATCCTGCGATTGCTCTGCCAATTTTCTAACTTCATCAGCAACAACAGAAAAGCCTTTTCCTTGTTCCCCCGCTCTTGCTGCCTCGATCGCAGCATTTAGTGCAAGCAAGTTCGTTTGACCAGCAATCCCAGAAATCGTATCAACAATTTGTCCAATTTCATTTGATCGCTCACCTAATTTCAGCACAATCTTTGAGGAAGTATTTACAGCTTTATCAATAGCACTCATTTGAGTGATTGATGTCTCTACAATGCTAAGACCATCATCGGCAGCCTTTGCCGTTCTATCGGAACTATCCGATACAGTACTAACTTTTTGGGTAATTTGTTGCATATGATCATCCATTTGCTGAACCGTATTTCTCGTATAATTCACCGAAGCAAGTTGCTTGTCTGCCCCATTTGCAACTTCTGCGACTACCTCAGCTACCTGCGTAGCAGCCTGCGCTGACTGCTCAGCACTCGCAGTCAATTCTTGAGACAAATCCGCAACTTGATCTGCTGTATTTTTGATACTAAGCACCATATTATGTAACCGTTTAACCATATTGCCAAACTCTTTAGTAAGTTCACCTATTTCGTCTTTTGTTGTTACTAACTCAGCAAAATTCAAGTTACCACTCTTCATATCTTCGGTAATTTTATGAATTGGATTTACAATATTTCGCGAAAGGATCATGCCAAATATTGTTCCTAAAATAATCATTAAAACAGAAGTTATTACCACAATTAATTTGATACGATTAGAATAATCATCGGCTTCACTTCTATTCTCTACCGTTTCTTGTTCTTGAATTTTAATCAATCCATTAAAGCTAGCCTCTAGATCTTTACGAAGCTTCCGCCCTTCACCAAAAGAAAGTTCCTGAGCTTCTTTATTTTTACCTTGATTATAAAGCTCTATAACCTTTAAATTAATGTTCGTAAATTTTGTGTGCGCACTATCAAGCTGTGCTAGTGCTTCCTTTTCCTCGGGTAAATTCATTAATGGTTTTAATTTTTCAATATCTTGTTTAACTTTATCGGATTTCTGCTGAATTTCACCTTTGAATTCAGTACCACCCGTCAACAAAAAACCACGTTCATCATTCGCTTGTCCTGTAAAGTAATATTGGATCTCACGCAATGTTATCACTGTAGCATCAGACTCGTTTATGATTGCCTCATAATTTGTCCTGACTTGATTAAATCCGTACAAAGAAATAACGGTAACAATTAAAATAAAGGTGGAAATGACAGCATAACCCGAAACTATTTTTGTTTTAACCTTCAACTGTAGGGCCTCCTTCAATTTGAAAAACTTAAGTAAATTCCAAAAAACTTTGCTAAAATAATTAATATAAGATACTCTTATTTATTTCATTATAACGCAAAAAATCTCTAAGTAAATAAACTTATTAAGAAAAACGACACAAAACGACATATTTTGACTTAATAAGTGTTGTAACAAATGCTTTAACACAGACATTATTTTTTAGGCAAAAATAAATACGATTCTATGAATGATTCCTAGAATCGTATTATTTCACTTAAAAATTAAACTTTATATCCCCATATGCTGAAAACGTTCCATTACAGTAACCCAATTGATATTATTAAAGAAGCTCTCAATATAGCTTCTTCTATCTAAGCCATAATCGATCATATACGCATGTTCCCATACATCCATTACAAGCAGTGGCTGACAGCCCGCTAAAAAACCTTTGTCGTGTTCACCAACCCAACAATTAAATAAACGTCCAGTATGATTGTCACGGGTTAAAATGACCCAGCCAATCCCCCGCATTAGTCCAATTTCAATAAACTCATCACTCCATTGTTCAAAACTACCAAACGTACTGCATAACCAATCAAAAAGTCGATTGTGCTCTTTTTCGACCGCATGATAGCACAAATTTTCAAAGTAATATTCATGTAATCGCATTCCTGAAAATTCCCACCCGAATCTCCGCTTGAGTTCAGCAAAGCAATTACTCCCTTGATCCTCAATATTATTAAGCTCGGCTATGATTTTATTGGTATTTTTTACATAACCTTGATACAATGTAATATGATTTTTTATTAATTTATGACTAAACCCTTGTATACCAAATAAATAACTATAATCTTTTGCCTTATACATAAAATGCCCTCCTATAAAACTCTGATTGTAAACATACTATGGACAGATAGGCCGCAGGCAGGCGAGCAGCACCCATCTGCTTCGTTGCAGCAAGGTGCTGCTCGTCGACGTACGAAAGTACGACTCCTTACGAACTCCCTGCTGCGCCTGGCATCTGTGCACTTCTCGTCAACCGGCAACCTATCTTCGTACTAGTTTATAAGTGGTACCAATTTAGATTGTTGCTATTTATTAATATAAATATTTTTATTTTGTCGACAGTCTATATAAAACTATCAACTATACATTTTATGTATAAGGTATACCATTTAGAACACTTCTCTTAAACTAAACATGAGATAAATTGCTGTACTCCAAATGAAGACTGCTGATACTTTGTTGATAACAAACATCAACCGATCTATATCTTTATATTCACCTAAAAATCTGCCAACGATCGCTAAGCCAAAAAACCATAACCATGATACTGAAATACAAGCCAACATAAAAAACATTTTTTCCTGATTTGCATATTGCGCTGAACTCGTTCCAATTACCCCAATAATATCGAGTACCGCACTTGGATTTAAAAACGATACCGACATCGCAAACATAA
>Ga0316600_10000076_pt1 | contig 76798 bp, 66 predicted proteins | sample OWC_soil_day5_CT_FD_207652 | JGI IMG/M metagenome (GOLD analysis project Ga0316600, IMG submission 207652) | Wetland soil microbial communities from Old Woman Creek delta, Ohio, United States - OWC_soil_day5_CT | ecosystem: Environmental > Terrestrial > Soil > Wetlands | place: USA: Ohio... | reverse complement strand
TCATACAACTCGGCTTCTTAAGTCATTAATTATAAAACAATAACGAGTCTATCGGTGTTCGTTCATTGGTAGATTCGTTATTTTTATGTAGAAACTTAATTGTTTTAATGGTATATTTAAAATGATTGAGTTTTTACATAAATTGGACATTGTTGGAGGGTGAATATGGAGAAATCTTTCAAAAAAATTAGTATATTGTTAATGAGTATTTGTGTTATGGTAATCGCATGTACCAGTAATATTGTTGAATCAAGGCCGTTTGTTTGGAATAATAAATCACAAATGATGATTACTACTAGTCCAAATTATTTTATTATGGGGAATGCTGTAGCGACGAAAGAACAATGTGTAAGATATCTATTAAGAAATAACCCCAGCCCTGCGCTCACAGTATCACCGGAGCAACTGGTAGAGTATTATTATGAAGAGGGGAGCCGCGAAGGAGTAAAACCGGACGTCGCCTTTGCTCAAGCTTTACATGAGACAGGTTATTTCCGTTATGGTGGTTCAGTGGTAGCAGAGCAAAATAATTTTTGCGGATTAGGTACCGTTGGTGGTGGAGCACGAGGTGCGTGGTTTGCTAGTACCCAGATGGGGGTACGGGCCCATATTCAGCATATCTTAGCATATTCAAGTACAAAATCACCTAGCACCAATATTGTTGATCCACGGTATCGCTTGGTTAGAACGACAAGAAATTTTGGGCAAGCTAGAACATGGACAGACTTAGATGGTAGATGGGCTGTACCAGGTTATGGTTATGGAGAAAAAATACTAAAAATTTATAATGATATTTTAGAAGAATAATTAGCGAAAATGGTTAGAAAGTTTTTCGCTATTTGATTCATGGTGTGCATAGAGGAGTAATCGGTCATGAACATTTTTCTTGACCAATTAAAGATGATAAAAATAGAGGGGCAGCAGTTGATGTTAGTACAAGAACTTTTAGAACAGGGCAATGCAGAAACAATTGCATTGATTGATGGTGATAAGAGGATTACTTATCGCCAATTACAACTACAAGTGGAGAAATATCGGAATTATTTTCATTCTTGTGGTATTCGATCTGGTGAAAATGTTGGCTTATTATCGCGTAATTCAGTTGAGTATATTTATATTTACATGGCAATTGCTAGCTTAGGTGCTGTCGTTGTACCGATTAATTTTCAATTAAGTGATCGTGAAATTGCTTATATAGTAAAAGATGCTGACATGAATTTTTTGATTGCGAATCAAACGGTTACTTTAGGGCAAGTATTAGTAAAACAAGGGTATGATAAAAAGTTAACTCTATTACAGGTTCTTAATATTGTTGATGCTATTTCAAGTCAGTCTTATTATAATTGTCCTAGCTTGCCGGATTCGTTTAGTGCACAGGAAACTTGTGTTATCATTTATACTTCAGGTACGACTGGAAGCCCAAAAGGTGCTGAACTGTCGCATCATAATTTGGTAAGTGATGCAGCTATGTTTCAAGAAGCGTTATCAATCAATGACAAAGATAATGTCTTGTGTGTGTTACCCATGTATCATTGCTTTGCTTGGACTTGTGCGGTACTAAATCCACTCTTCAGTGGAGCGACAATTACGATTCTTGATACGTTTGCGCCGAAGGAAACTACCGAAGTAATTAAAGCAGAAAAGGTAAGTGTCGTTTATGCAGTGCCACCAATTTGCAGCTTACTTACACGATCAGCAACACCAGCGGATTTGGCTACGGTACGGATTATCGTTGTCGGTGGCACTACGTTACCTTTGAAAATTGCCGAAAATTTTACTGCCAAATTTGGTGTGGAATTATTAGAAGGATATGGTTTATCGGAAGCATCGCCAGTTGTGGCGGTCAATCGACCAGGAAAAGTAAAGGCTGGATCTATTGGCTTGGCATTGCCGCAAATTATAGCGTGTATTGTGAATGAAGAAGGCGAAGAATTGCCAAGTGGTGAGGTTGGCGAGCTAGTTGTTCGGGGCGATAATGTGATGAAGGGGTATTTTCATTTACCAGAGGAAACCGAGCAAGCACTTGCTGGTGGCTGGCTTCATACTGGAGATATGGCGTATCAAGATGAAGAAGGGTACATCTTCATCGTAGATCGCTTAAAAGATATGATTATCAGCAATGGTGAAAATATTTATCCACGAGAAATTGAAGAATTGTTATATGCGTATCCTGATATTATGGAAGCAACAGTTGTTGGTATAAATGATAAACTTCGTGGCCAAGCGGGGGCTGCCTTTATCGTTATGGAAGCTGGCAAGGAGCTAGGTAAAAAAGAGTTGAAAGAATATTTACAAGCAAATCTAGCTTTATATAAAATACCACGTGAATTTCATGTGGTAGATTCTTTACCTAAGAGTCAAACGGGAAAGATTTTAAAAAGAGTATTGGTAGAGTCTGTATAGTTATTTTAATGTATGTAAACGCTAGATAAAAAGGCGAATCTTTAATTTTATCGTAATATCTTTGTTTCACGGTCATAGGTTGTTATAAAATATATTTTGGTAGCTGCTTTTTATCATGATTTTACTGTGATTTATTAGACTTCACCTACGGAATATGATAAAATATTGCGATATAAAGAAAAATTTTTAAAGGAATGATAAATTAATATATGATTAGTACAAATGGCTTAACGCTTCAGTTTGGGAAACGTATTTTATTTAAAGATGTAAATATAAAATTCACACCTGGCAACTGTTATGGTGTGATTGGAGCAAATGGTGCTGGTAAATCTACGTTTTTAAAATTATTAGCAGGTGATATTGAACCAACTAAGGGGACAATTGATATTACACCCGGCGAACGTCTAGCAGTATTAAAACAAAATCATTATGAGTTTGATGAATTTGAAGTTTTAAAAACTGTGATGATGGGACATGGTAGACTCGTTGAAATCATGGACGAGAAAGATGCGCTTTATGCAAAACCTGAGTTTTCTGATGAAGATGGTATGCGTGTATCGGAGCTTGAATGTGAATTTGCTGAATTAGACGGTTGGGAAGCAGAACCAGAAGCGGCACGCTTATTAAATGGTCTTGGTATCCCTGAAAGCTTACATACAGCAAAAATGGCTGATTTAAGCGGTAAAGAAAAAGTGCGGGTACTATTAGCGCAAGCAATCTTTGGTAACCCTGATATCTTATTATTAGATGAACCGACAAATCACCTTGATATTGAGTCGATCAATTGGTTAGAAGATTTCTTGGCAAATTTTGAAAATACGGTTATCGTAGTCTCTCATGACCGTCATTTCTTAAACCAAGTGTGTACACATATTGCTGATGTTGATTTTGAAGGTATTCAATTATATGTTGGTAACTATGATTTCTGGTTAGAATCTAGCCAATTGGCACTACAATTAGCTAAAGATGCGAACAAGAAAAAAGAAGAAAAAATGAAAGATTTACAAACGTTTATTCAACGCTTTAGTGCCAATGCTTCTAAATCAAAACAGGCTACTTCCCGTAAAAAATTATTGGAAAAGATTACGCTTGATGATATCAAACCATCGACACGTAAATATCCATATATCGCGTTTAAGCCTGAGCGTGAAGCTGGTAATCAATTGTTGCAGATTGATGGGCTTAGCAAAACGATTGATGGCGAAAAAGTATTAAATAACGTGAGTTTCCTAGTAAATAAAGGCGATAAAATTGCTTTCGTTGGTCCAAACGGCCTAGCGAAGACAACGTTATTTAGAATTTTAATAGGTGAAATTGAAGCAGATGCTGGTGAATTCAAGTGGGGCGTAACGACATCACAAGCCTATTTAGGAAAAGATAATTCGGAGTTCTTTGAAGGCGTGAAACTTAGTCTTGTTGATTGGTTAAGACAATATTCTGTTGACCAAGATGAATCTTTCATTCGTGGTTTCCTAGGCAGAATGTTGTTCTCTGGTGAAGAATCACTTAAACATGCGGATGTATTATCCGGTGGCGAAAAGGTTCGTTGTATGTTATCGAAAATGATGCTGAGTGGTGCGAATGTATTATTATTAGATGAACCAACAAACCATTTAGATCTTGAATCAATCACATCATTAAATAATGGTTTAACTAGCTTTAATGGTACGATGCTTTTCGTATCGCATGACCATCAGTTCATTCAAACGATTGCCAATCGTATCATTGAAATTACGCCAAATGGTTTAGTGGATAGAACGATGACGTATGATGAATATTTAGAAAATCCAGAAGTAAAAAAACAATTGGCTGAGCAATACGGTAAATAATTTCATGAAAAATAAAAGGCGAAGCTCTTTAAGGGATTTCGCCTTTTTTCAGTTATTTAATGCTATACTGGTAGTAAGATGCATGGTAGTAAATTTTCTTGAATGGAGTAAAAGCATATGTTGATGGGAAGCTTTTTAAAATACAGCACAGAAGCCCAAAGTCAAAATATATCAACAGATCGATTAAAAGAAATTATTTCAGTTCTGAATGGACGAGACATTGTCCATGGATTAACGCCGGAAAAGTTACGACTCATATTAGAAGATTTAGGTCCTACCTTTGTGAAACTTGGACAAATTATGTCAATGCGCCCTGATATTATGCCACAGGAATATTGTGATGAATTGGTGAAATTGCGGGCGGAGGTAACTCCTTTAGCTTTTGAGCAGATTATCAAGGTAATTGAATCAGAATATAATACTTCAGCTTCGGAAATTTTTGCGCATATTGAACCGAATCCACTTGGATCAGCATCGATTGCGCAGGTGCATGAAGCTACTTTACAGAGCGGTAAAAAAGTCGTTGTAAAAGTACAACGACCAGGAATTTATGATGTTATGGCACAAGATATTGTTTTACTTCGCAGAGCAGCACAAATACTAAAGATTATTAGTGATAAAAGTAATGTCCTTGATTTCAATATGATTGTCGATGAAATGTGGACACTTGCCAAACAAGAGATGGATTTTTTGATGGAAGCCAATCATAATTATGAATTTAGCAATTTAAATCGCGATGTAGAGTATGTATCATGCCCCATAATTGAGAAGCATTTAACTACTTCACATATCTTGGTTATGGAATATATTGATGGAATTCAAATCGATAAGGTCGACCAGCTAGAGGAACTTGGCTATGATATGACGGAGATTGGTAAAAAACTCGGCGAAAATTATGTAAAGCAGATCGTGGATGATGGCTATTTTCATGCCGATCCTCATCCAGGTAACATTTGGATTCGTGATGGAAATATCGTTTGGTTAGATTTAGGTATGATTGGAAAACTGTCATACAGAGATAAAACGATGTTTCGTAAAGCCGTCGTTGCAATCGTCAATAATGATACCTATGAAATGAAAAATGCGGTACTTTCCATAGGGGTGCAAAATGAACGTGTTAATCATGCCAAGTTATATGCTGATATTGATGATGTAATGAATAAATATGTCGGAACGGATTTTGGCAGTTTGGATATTGGCCAGTTGATTCGGAAAATGCTGGCAATTGCGAAACGACATAATATTGGTTTTGCCCCGGGAGTTAGTATCCTTGCGCGTGGTGCAATAACCATTGAAGGGGTGCTTCGGTCTTGTTGTCCAGATATAAACTTAGTTGATATATTATCAAGGCATATGAAGGCAGATTTTAAAAAAAATTTTGATTTAGCTGAAGAATTACAGAATACGCAGAAGTTGTTATATAAATTTACGCGTAAAGCAGTTGATCTACCAGGTCAGCTGTCAGATATTTTAAAAATGACCATTAAAGGGCAAACTAAGGTGAATTTGGATTTGACAGGTTGCGAAGAACCAATTAAGCAAGTTGATAAGATGATCAATAAACTGATCGTTTGTATTATCAGTTCAGCGCTATTACTCGGTTCAAGCATTATTGCTACAACGCAAATGAAGCCACAAATCATGGAAATACCATTACTGGGGGTGTTTGGCTACATTGGTGCTTTAATTTTATGCAGTCGGTTGTTATATAGTATATTAAAACATAAATAAACTCGGGAGGATTAGCCTTCCGAGTTTTGCTATGTTTGTAAAATATTTTTATGTATTAGAACTATTACAAGTTGGTAATAAGAATTTGATGAAAAACGTGGTACCTTCTGCACTGGAATCAATGGTAATTGTGGCATTGTTCTTGCTAGCAATATTATAGCAAATAGACAGTCCTAAGCCAGTACCGTTTTCTTTGGTAGTAAAAAAGGGGGTGCCAATTTTTTCTCGTATTTCATCAGGAATACCAGGTCCTTCATCTTTGATTGCTAACAGGATACTTTTAGACTTAGTATGGTGGGTAGAAATCGTTATTTTTCCGCCACCTTTCATTGATTCTAAGCCGTTCTTCACGATATTTAAAATGAGCTGCCGAATTTCTTTACCATCTAGTAATAAATCAGGAGTTTCATGCAAATCAATATCAATAAAGTTATTGCTGGTAATCGCATTGGTTTGCAATAAAGGAAGGATTTGTTTGATGATCGTATTTAAGTTGACAGATTCTATTTGACTTCTTTTATTTTTAGCAAGTGATAAATACTCTGAAATGATTAAATTCGCACGATCTAGTTCTTCAATCATCAATTCAAAATAAGATTGATAGGTTTTCATTTCGTTTTTGCTACTAAGCATTTGTAAAAAACCACGGACAGAAGTCATTGGATTGCGAATCTCATGTCCGACGCCAGCAGCAAGTTCGCTGGTAATATTGAGTCGTTCTAGTCGATCAATTTCAATTGCTAGATCATGTACTTCACTGATATCGTTGATCGTAAAAATAATTGCTGGTGTACCTTTATAGTTAATATTACGAGCCGATAGTAACCCAATGCGTTGGGGTGGAGATAACGCAGCAAAATTAAAATTCATTTCAATATTGTCAACGATATTGTTATTTTCTAATTTTCTTGATATACAATTGTGCTGATCTGGTCTTGCATCTAGTGCTAAGTCTAACCAATACTTGTTATAGATATGGTTATGAGATAAACCCGTTGCGATACAAAAGCTTTTATTTGCTTCAATGATATTGCCAGTTTTAGAAGTAATGAACGTTATGATGGGTAATTGATCAAACGTTGTTTCATTCTCATCATTGGTTAATAAAAGTTTTTTGAAGATGTTCTTTTCTTGGATAATATCGGTAATGGAAACCAAAGTTTGTTTACTATGTGGGATGAGAGAAATCGTGATATAGAGAGTTTTTTGGACACCTTTGGCTGTTTTTACGTGAATTGTATGATAATTAGGAGCGTTATCAGGATCAAATTGCTTTTGGTTTTGTAGACGAATAAAGTAGCGATAGGATCTTTTGGATATTCGGTTTAAGTAGTCATTTTTGCCTTCATAATCTTCCCGATTGATATCAAATAATTTTTCGCTACTTTTATTTAGTGAAACAATTGACATATTTTCATCAAAAATAACCATCGCAGTACTGCTATAATAAAATGCATCATAGTAAAGCTTGGGTAAATTAGGTAATATAGGTACGGCTACGTTTTGCGATAATCGTTTGATCTTTATAATCGTATTGGCAGTTTCTTGGTTTAAATCTTCTTGAGAAAACTTTACCTCAAAGGTGACTATAGAGTCGTTTAGTAGTATTTTTTTTGTAAAAGTGATGGAGACATAATGTGATTGACGAAAGTTAGATAGTTCATTTATTAGCCAATCAGGTAAATGAAATTTCTTCAGATTGATTTCCTTCGTAACTTTTAATTTTTTTAATAGTAGTTCTCCCTCTTTATTAATGGCTAAAATACAGTTTTTATAGTCAACTACAAAAACAGTAGCAGGTAAATTATCAACAAATTCGATATAATCATTGTTATGAATTGTAGAACTAATATCAAGGGTAGGCTTGATGGAACGTTTGCTCATAAAGATATCTCCTAAACTGTTTTTTTTTTTGAAAATTCCATTTATAGATATTATATACAACACATACCAATAAATACCTTTAAAAATGGTAAAAATGGTAAAAGTTTTTTATATATTTAATTATACGCCTAAATTTCTGCTTTTCTATCAACAAAAGTTATCATTCTAAATTTTATTGAGAAATATTGTTTAGAGGAAGGGGAATCAATCCATAAAAGAGAAGTTTAGATAACTAAACAATGATGAAGTTTAGTTGGGGAATGGAGGATTTTATGCAAGATTTTACAAAATATAATACAATATTTTTTGATTTAGATGGTACGTTGTCCGATTCAGCAATAGGTATTATTCGTTGTCTAAAGTATTCCTTAGAAAAGTTTAGTATTGTGGAAAACGAAGAGGAAAAGTTGCGCCATTATATTGGTCCGTCACTAACAGAAACGTATACGAAAATTTATGGGATGAGTGATGCTCAGGCTGTGAAAGCGACTGCGTTTTATCGCGAGCGATTTGAACGTGAAGGTATCAAGGAAAATGTAATGTTTGAAGGAGTAAATCATTTATTAGCAGGATTGAAAGAGCAAAAAAAAACAATGGTTATCGCTACGGCAAAACCAACGGAGCATGCCAAACAAATTTTAGAGTATTATCAGATTGATCATTACTTTACAGTGATTGCTGGTAGTAATTTTGATGGTACGCGGGAACATAAAGGTGAGGTTATCAAATTTGCTTTAAGTCAATTAGAAACTCCTGATGTTAAAAATATTATTATGGTTGGTGATCGTCAGCATGATGTTTTAGGAGCGAAAGAAAATGACCTTGCAGTTATTGGGGTAGGATATGGGTATGGAACGTTAGACGAGTTAACGGAAGCTAAACCAGATAAAATAGTGAGTTCGGTGGCAGAACTTAGTAAGATTTTATTAGGAAAATAATCAGTGCTTTATAGTTTAAATATGAGGGAATAATGCGTTCCTTATTTAGGCTATTTTTATCTATATAAGGAAAATAAAAATATGGTTACTTTTTTGAAAGATGCTGAATAGAATGAAAGGAAAAGGAAACGGAAAAAATAAATAGTAGAGGGATCGGTATGATAAGACAAAGCCTTGCGAAAAAACTCCGGCAAATGGTAGTGGGGGTAGACCAGCGCATACCAATACTCAGTGGTGAATTAGTCACAGCAATCAATTTTGATAATGCCGCAACAACACCACCGTTTATCTCTGTTATGAATGAGATTCATGAATTTGCGCCATGGTATTCATCGGTGCATCGAGGAATGGGCTACAAGTCGATGATGTCTTCAGACATTTACGAAAATGGTAGACACTTGATTAAAGAGTTTGTTGGTGCAGATGAGCATAATGATATGTTGATTTATACCAAGACAACGACGGAAGCAATTAATATTTTAGCGAATGCTTTTTGCTGTGAGCATCCAAAGGCAATGATTCTTAGCACAGAAATGGAACATTTGGCAAATGATTTACCGTGGCGTTATAAATTTGCTATAGATTATGTAAAGATTGATCAAATTGGTAGATTGGATTTGGTGAATTTAGAGGAAAAATTGATACAATACAAAGGTCGAGTGAAGCTAGTGAGTGTGACTGGTGCATCCAATGTTACTGGGTATATCAATCCGATTTATGATATTGCAAAACTTGCGCATACCTATGGTGCAGAAATATTAGTAGATGGTGCTCAATTGGTACCGCATCGGGCGGTAGATATGAAGCCGCATGAACGTGAGGACCATATTGATTATTTGGTGTTTTCAGCTCATAAAATGTATGCACCTTTTGGTGTTGGTATTCTCATTGGCAAAAGTAAAACTTTTAAAAAAAATACACCTTATTTAAAAGGTGGAGGAGCAGTAGAACTGGTTACTGATACTTTTGTAGATTGGGATGCGGCGCCTTATAAAGAGGAAGCTGGCACGCCAAATGTGATCGGTGTAGTGGCATTACTAAAAGCGATTACTACTTTAGATAAAATTGATATGCAACAAGTCCACGCCTATGAGCAAGAAGTGATAAATTATATCATCGGTGGGCTTAGAACTGTTAAAAATATTAAGTTGTTTGGTTGTCCTAAAAAACAAGGTGATAAAGTCAGCATTATTTCTTTCCTCTTACCCAATATGGAACATCGATTGATTGCCAAAATTTTATCCTATGAATTCGGTATTGCTGTCCGCAGTGGTTTATTTTGCGCTCACCCTTATGTACAGAAATTGCTAGGCTTAACAAGTGAAGAGATTCAATATTATAGGGAAAATGAAAATGTCTCTTTTCCGGGGATGGTTCGAGTGAGCTTGGGAGTCTATAACAATTATGAAGAAGCGGATGTTTTACTTCGTAGTGTGCATGATATCGCAAATAATGTTACTGGCTATATTGAAAAATATCGTAAGATAAAAGAATTTCCCCCACATCCACAAATGGACATATTTAACAATAATCGTCATTATTTACCATAAAAAGAGCGATGAGAGAAGAATTTTTCTCTTAATGCTCTTTTTTTTATTAATTTTTTATAATTTTATTAAGTTTTGTAGAATGCAGATAGGATTTTTATCAATTAGTGCGAATACATGTAAAGAATATTTGATTTTAAGATAATAATTAGGAGGTCTATAGTGTTGCAAGGAATAAGGGGAGCTATTACTGTAACAGAAAATAAGAAAGAAATTATTTTTCTGGCAGTACAAGAGTTGTTAAAGGAATTAGTGACCAAGAATAACTTAGATCTTAAAGATATTGGGGCAGCTATTTTTAGTGCTACACCTGATTTAAATGCGGCATTTCCAGCAGCGGCAGCCAGAAAAATTGGTTGGGAGTTAGTTCCGTTATTCGGAACACAAGAGCTAGATGTTGAAACAGGGTTAGATAAGTGCATACGCGTGCTTTTGTTAGTAAATACAGAAAAACAACAAAATGAAATTGTTCATGTGTATTTAGGCGAATCGAATTGTCTGCGTCCTGATCTAGCAAAAAAGATATTATAATACTGGTAGTAATGTTATGTTTCATAACATTCAAAAATGATGTTATTGAAATCACACAAAAATATTATTGATAAAAGGGGTTATCTATCATGAAAAAAGTAGTTCATACTGAAAATGCACCAAAAGCAATTGGTCCCTACTCGCAAGCGATTAAAGCAAATGGTTTCTTATTTATTTCAGGGCAAATTCCAGTAAATCCACAAACCGGTGAAATCGTGGAAGGTGGGATTGAAGCGCAAACAACACAATCCTTGGAAAATTTAAAAGCAATCTTAGCTGAAGCTGGCTGCAGCATAAATGATGTTGTTAAAACTGGTGTTTTTCTAGCTGATATGAACGATTTTATAGCAATGAACACAGTCTATGCAAAATACTTTACAAGCGAAGCTCCTGCACGTGCCTGCGTACAAGTTGCAAAATTACCTAAGGACGCTCTAGTTGAAATTGAATTGATTGCAATTTGTAACGATAATTACACATATTAAGGGATAGTATGAATACAACCCTAGTTGCATGTGACTTATTATCATGCAGCTAGGGTTTTTTATTAAATACCAAGCAATTTTGTTTGATTTATTTATGGTTTGTATGAGGAGGATTTTTTGTCATGGGATTGTCACATTGATATAGTATGGTAGAAAAATGATTAAATGTTAATAAAATTTTATTTTTAAGTGAATTTTGTGAGAGTGTTAGAGTTAGATGGAGAGTGAAAGTTTATGCGACATGATTTTTCAAAGATGAATAAGAAAAAAGTTTTAGCAGTAGGAATAGCTTGTATCGCGGTTATTGGGATGATTTATTTTCTAGCTCATAGAAATGACAGCCAAGATAAGCAAGCAAAGCTTAATGTTAAACCAGCCGTAGATACGTATGTTGTTGAGCGGAAAGATATGATGCGACGTGTGTCCTTATTTGGGCAGACGGTGTCAGAAGCACATGTCGACATAGCACCTAAATATACAGGTCGCATAACGGCAGTGAATGTTAGTTTGGGGCAAAAGGTGAATGCTGGAGATATACTCCTTGTACAAGATACGGGTGATCTTGCGTTATCGATTGCGCAGAATAATGCGGCAACACGACAAGCTGAAGCCGATGCAAAAGAAACTGAATCTACTTACGGTGCTTCTTATCAAAAAGAGCAGGCAGATTATGATCGTACCAAGACAAAATATGAACGATATCAAGTGCTTTATGATCAGGGGGCTATTTCTAAAGAATCTTTAGATTCGGTTTATCAAGAAATGGTCAATAGTAAAGCAGCCTTAGACACACTATTAAATCAAGCGATGTCAGGCGATGTACCTGCGAGTGTAGAATCTAAAAGGGCAGCGTATGAAAAATCAAAATATGCGACAAGTGCACTAGAAAAACAACAGTCTGATTTAATTTTACGAGCACCTCGTGCTGGAACGATTGGCTATCGCAATGCCGAAGTTGGGGCAATGGCTACAGCAGGGCAGAAAGTTTTAGAGTTAGTCGATAATAGTAAAATCTATATGGATTGTCAAATCTCTGAGCAGGATGTGTCGGCTGTTAAAACAGGTGCAAAAGTAAAGGTCTCGATTGAATCATTGGGTAATAGTTATGAAGGTACCATTATTTATGTCAGCCCAGCTACGGATAGTACAACGAAAAGCTATACTGTTAGAATTGGTCTAGATGCAAACGATGAATTAATTAAAGGCGGCATGTTTGGTCGTACCCAAATTGAAGTTTTGCAACGCCCACAAACATTATTTGTACCAAAAGAAAGTGTTATTGAAAAAAATGGTAAAATATCTTTATTTATTATAGATAGTGAAAATAAAGCCCAAGAGCGTGAGGTTAAACTTGGTCTAAGAAATGATGTACAGGTTGAAATTCTCGAAGGTCTTAAAGAAGGAGACGTAGTTGCTGTTACAAATTTGGCGCGCTTAAAAAATGATTTAGTTGTTGAGGTGAATGGTTCAAGTGGGCAGGTGGATAATCCATGAATTTAACGCGCTTTTCCATACAAAGACCAATCGGAATTTGTATGATTGTTGGATTTTTTGTCGTGCTTGGTTTATATAGTTTTTATCGCATTGGCGTAGAATTGTTGCCAGCACTCAATACACCTTATGTTACGATATCCGTAAAATATCCGGGAGCAAGTGCTGAATCTGTTGAACAACAGGTTGTAAAGCCGTTAGAAGATGCTTTAGCCTCAGTATCTAATGTAAAACAAATGACTTCAACTGCCAGTGCAGAACAAGCACGAATTACACTACAATTGGAGTTTTCAGCCAATGCTGATTACGCTTCAATTGAAGCGACGAAAAAAGTAAATGCTGCTAGATCAAAACTGCCTGACGATGTAGATGAACCTGTAGTTATCAAACGTGATATTAATGCGTTGCCAATCATACAAATTGCCGTATTATCAAAAAATTCTTTATCAGATATTTACAGCAAAACCAGCAATATTTTCCAAGATCGTCTACAACAGTCCGATGGTGTCTCAGAAATAGAACTTCGTGGTGGGCGTGATAAGGAAATCGCGATAGAAATTGATAAAGATAAATTAGCATTTTATAAATTAACATTAAATCAAGTCGTTAGTAAAGTGAATTCTGAAAATGAATTGCTTCCGTCGGGATCCGTGTATACGCAAACGACGCAAACGGGTGTCAGAATCACTGCACAATACAAAACAGCAGAGGATATTGAAAAACTGCAAATTACCAATTCGGCTGGTGCAAATATTCCAATTACAGCAGTTGCAACGATTAAAGCACAAGATGTCAGAGCAAATCGTTTTGGACGTGTAAATGGGCAAGACGCAGTTTCAATGGCAATCTACAAAAACAGCGATGCCAATATTGTTTCAACTGCGAGTGCTATTTTAAATAATTTAACAAAATTGAAAAAAGAGTATCCAGATTATGAATTTGTGGTTGTAAAAAATTCAGCAGATTATGTGAATAATTCTTTGCATAATACCTTAGGTACATTAATAGAAGGTTTATTTACTACTGGTTTGGTATTGTTTTTATTCCTTCGTGGCTGGCGATCAACGCTGGCTGTTATGATTGCGATACCAACCTCGCTGGTCTCTACATTTCTCATTATGTACATGGCTGGCTTTACCTTTAATATGATGTCATTAATGGGGATGGCGCTTTGTGTAGGGATACTCGTCGATGATTCAATTGTAGTACTAGAGAATATTCATCGACATATGATGATGGGGAAAGAGGCAAAGATTGCGGCGGAAGATGGTCGTAATGAAATCGGTATGGCGGCAATTTCTATTACGCTTTGTGATGTTGTCGTTTTCTTACCAATTGCATTTATGACTGGGATGACAGGACAATTTTTCCGCCAATTTGGTTTAACCATCGTATTTGCAACATTATTTTCCTTGTTTATTTCATTTACACTTACGCCGATGCTAGCTTCTAAGTTTTTTTCTAAGGGCATTACGGTTCCTAAAGGAAAGATCTGGTCTTTTATGGATAAGATTGAACACCTTGCCGTAGAAAAATATGATAAAATTTTAAAAGCGAGCTTAAATAACCGGAAAAAGATTTTGGTCACTGCGTTAATTTTATTTATTGGTACGATGAGCTTTATTCCAATGGGACTAGTTGGGTCTGAATATATGCCGCGTACAGATGAAAGTAGTTTTGACATTAATATTCAGTTGCCTGTGGGGCAGAGTGTAGAACAGACAGATATTGTTGTAGCGCAATTAGAAGAGTATTTAAAAACAATTCCTGAAGTAAAAAATTATTTATCTTCGATTGGTGGTACGAATCAATATGAAGGAAGTATCACTGTCCAACTTTATGATCGCAAAGAACGCAGTCGCAGTGTATGGGATATTACCGATGATGTACGAAAATTTGCGAATGAAAATATTAGTGGCGGCGATGTGCAAGTCAAAGAGACGCAATCGTCCGTAGCTGGTGTTGCAGGCGGACCTGGTTCTGGTCGTGGGAGCGGGGCATTTCAATTAGAGTTACGTGGTAACGATTTGGATAGTTTGGTTGCTGCATCCTATAAAGTGCAAACTTTACTAAAGGAAAAGGTAAAGGGACTAAAAGATATTAGCAGTTCCTATACCGAAGGAATGCCAGAAATTCAAATGGTGCTAGATCGCGAAAAATTGAAACAGTATAATACATCTATTCAGGATGTTACCAATACATTTTCTTCGGCAATCGCTGGTAAACAAGCTGGTGTTATCGCCAACGATGTAAAAAATGATGGAAATGATACAGATATTAACGTTCGATTTAAAGGTAGTGATGGCTATAAATCATCCGATATTGCTAAAATACCGCTGAATGCGGGTGGTAATATTATCTTTATTGATGATGTTGCAACGATCAAAGAAGGCGTTGGCCCAGTAAGTATTCGTCGTGTAGATAAACAACGTTCGATTGTTATTGGCGGGAATTTGACCAATCGGCCTTTAAATGAAGTGATCAAAGAAGCAAAAGCGGTATTAAGTAAAGAGGACTTAGGTAAGGGGGTTACCTATCGTTTTACAGGGCAGGCCAATAGTATGAATGATACTTTTGATGAATTAATACAAGCGTTGTCCTTAGCATTGGTACTGATTTATATGCTGCTTGCTGTTTTATATGAATCAACCTTGACGCCGTTTATTCGGATGTTCTCTTTACCTTTGGGGATGATTGGTTCCGTACTACTCTTGTTCATCACCAATAATACAATTAATTTATATTCGTTGATTGGTATCTTGGTTATGGATGGTCTCGTTGCAAAAAATGGTACATTGCTACTTGACTATACTTTGACGCTTATGGATCGAGGAATGAATGCCCATGATGCGATTATTGAGGCAGGTAAAGTAAGGTTAAAACCAATTTTTATGACCACGCTTACTATGGTAGTTGGTATGCTTCCGACAGCTCTATCTATTACAGAAGGCTCTGAAACACGTGTCAGTATGGCTTGGGTAATTATTGGAGGACTCTTAACTTCAACGGTATTTACTTTGATTGTTATTCCAATCATTTTCTTATTCTTTGAAAACCATCCAATGCGTAGTTGGTGGGGAAGTTTAAAAAGATTAGTTTGTAAAGTATAGAAAAATGGCAGGTTTGCAATGTATTTTGCAGCCTGCCTTTTCACATGATAACGCATTAGTCTGCAAGCGGTCATCAAGATAATTCATCCATAGAGTTTTTCGTATAATTGGTATGATCAGATTATCGGTAGTAGCGTTATTAGATTTTTTTATTTGACGAATGTTATAAACCATCGTAGTATTATAGAAGAAATTTTTATAGTAGGTGTTGAAAATCTATGAATCAAATGTTAAAAGCACTCTGTCTTTCCGTGACAGTAGGCGCTTTATTTGCGTTAGTTAATGTGCCTCTACCTTGGACGTTGGGGCCGATTACGGCAATTTCGTTATATTCTTTAAAAGCAGGTGAACAGATGTATTGGCCGATTAAGATTCGTAATACGGCACTTATCGTACTCGGTTATGCAATGGGGAGACCCTTTACAGTAGAGACTGGCTATAAAATTCTCGAGCATTTACCGTTGATGTTGATTGCAACCCTTATTACGGTATTTGTCGGAATACTTGTTGGCTATATTACACATAAGAAAACGGGTATTAGTCTGGAAACTTGTTTGCTTGGTTGCGTGCCAGGTGGATTATCACAGATGGTGGTACTAGCGGAAGAAATGGAAAATACCGATCAGACGGCGGTAACAATTATGCAGACGATTCGCATGCTATCGGTCGTATTTAGCGTACCGTTTTTAACCATGCATGTACTTCATGATGGGAATCCACTTGCCGCAGCGGCAAGTTCACATATGGTAAGCAGTAACGAAATATTCATCTATATTTGTGTTGCTGTTGCTGGAGCTTTCCTTGCTAAATTTTTACGTTTACCTACGGCTTTTTTGTTAGGCCCTATTTTACTTACAGGTGCTTTTATTTTAGCAACCGGTATTCCAGCCCCTATTGTACCTTCTTATCTTATTAGTACAGCGCAAGTCTGTGTGGGAACCTATATTGGTTCTAGTATTAATTTAGCTAAAATCAAATTATATCATGGTTTGATGCCATGTCTTTTTGTCGGCGTTGCTGGGGTTTTACTTGTATCTTTATTTACGGGGTATATGGTTGTAGAGCTGACCTCCGTATCTTTTGTCACAGCATTTTTGAGCACTGCGCCGGGCGGACTCGCTGAGATGGGAATCACTGCACTGATCGTCGGGGCAGATATTTCGACGATGACGGCTTACCAATTGGTGCGATTGCTATTTATCATGCTACTATTTCCGATTATCGTAAAATTGATTATCAAGTTTCAAAATCGAAAATTGTCTCCCAATACTTAATTTGCGATTTTATTTACAAAAAGTTTTCCTTTGCTGTCAATTACCGCATATAAAACCTCATCGGTACTTTGTATCCCTTGTTTGGCGAGTTCTTCTTTTAGCCAAGTGAGGGATAAATTATTTTTTGTTAAATGTTCATGAATGATTTCTCCATCCATAATTAATTCGATAGGAAAAGTTGCTTCGGACATTTTGAGCCCCATATCATTTTTACTTATCGGTTGTTCAAGAGTTTTCTTGATCACACTGAGACCACCCGTTGTTTCAAGAATGGCAAATTGTACTTCACCAATGTCTAGCACACCCTGTTCCCGAAGCTGTGCATTTAATTCATCTAAATCATAGCGAAGTTTTCTCATGTTTTCTTTTAAAATCGTACCGTTTTCAATGACCACCGTAGCTTCACCATCAATCACTTTCCGTATCGAACGATTTTTAATCGTAAGATAAGAAAAAGCATAGGTGAATAGAACAAACAATACTAAGTCATAAAAGTGGCTCCATACTTTATCTGGTTCAGCAGCGGCTACATTGGCGGCAATAGAACCAAGTGTAATACCATTGATATATTCATAAAAGGTCAACTGACCGAGTTGGGTTTTCCCTAAGAATCGTGTAAAAATCCATAAGCTGATAAAGACCAATCCGGTCTGCCAAGTATCGCGAAAAATTTCTTGAAAATTCATAAATGCACCTCATTCTATTTTTAAGATAGAGTTAATATGTGTAATTATAGAAAGAAATAGTCAGCAATCTGATTAAAAAGATGAGTAGATGATTTCGTTGTTAAAAGTAGAGACTTTACTTATCACAAGGTAACAAAAAAGGTTGCCAATTGGTAACGCAGGTAGAAATTTTTGCTGATTTGCAGTATACTTTAATGAATTGTTACAGTTATTTGCAATTTTGTATTATATATTACAAAATAAAGGTGACAAAATTTTAATTAAGTAAACTAATAACTGCGCTTAATGGGGAAAGCACAAATAATCTAAAAATTCAAATAAATTAAATTATATTTGTTCGGATTTTGTAGGATTTGTTAGGATTTGTGCTATCTTTAATCAAAGAAGGGGGGAGGGAGAATAGTCTAACGAGACAACTGGTATTTATATGAATTAGCGGGAGGAGAATATTCGTGAAAAAAAATAGTAGTGTATTATTTATCATTTTTTGTTTGGTTATTTTTGCAACACAAGTTTGTTTAGCTGCCCCAAGTGATACTTCTAATTTACCTAAAATTAAAATACTAGCAACAGGTGGAACCATTGCCGGTGCCGCTGCTTCAGCTACACAGACAGTTGGTTATAAAGCAGCTGTGTTTCCAGTAGATGATTTAATTAACAATGTACCGCAATTAAAAACGATTGCAAATGTGAGCGGAGAACAAATTTCACAAATTGGTAGTCAAGATATGAACGATGCTGTATGGCTTAAACTTGCTCACAGAGTAAATGAACTTCTTGCTTCAGATGACGTTGACGGCATTGTTATAACTCATGGAACAGATACTTTAGAAGAAACCGCTTATTTTCTTAATCTAGTTGTAAAAAGCGATAAACCTGTTGTGTTGGTAGGCGCTATGCGTCCAGCCACTGCTATAAGTGCTGATGGTCCAATTAATTTGTATAACGCCGTACTTATTGCAGGAAATTCCCAAGCTAAAGGAAAAGGCGTAATGGTTTCCATGAATGATACTATTTTGGGAGCGCGCGATGTTGAAAAACAAAACACTTTCATGGTAGATACTTTTAAAGCTCCAGACACAGGTGCTTTGGGATATGTACAAAGCGGTAACGTATGTTTCTATAAAGAAAGTTTGCGCAAACATACGGTTAAGTCTGAATTTGATGTTACTGGTTTAAATGAATTACCTCGCGTAGATATTTTTTATGGTTATGCAAATGCCAGCAGAGACTATATCGATCAAGCAGTTAAACTTGGTGTAAAAGGTATTGTAAATGCAGGTGTAGGCGATGGAAGTTTGTATGCTGATGTGGAAAAAGCTCTTATTGATGCTCAAAAATCTGGAGTTTTAGTTGTAAGAAGCTCGCGTACAGGTAGTGGACTTGTAGCTCGTAATGGGGAATCTAATGATGATAAAAATGGTTTTATAGCATCCGATAACTTAACTTCTCAAAAAGCACGCATTTTATTAAAATTGGCTTTGACCAAAACCAATGATGTTCAAGAAATCCAAAGAATGTTTTCGGAATACTAAACTATAGTAGTACCTAGAATTTTTGTTAAGGATATTACTTTTTCTTATACATAAAAACAAGCTCTTTAAAAAACCGAAGTCTTTTAATGAAGGCTTCGGTTTTTTTTAGTGCAGCTATGGAAATAGAACGATAGTATCTTTAAAATAAGAAAATGTTATTAAGGTATTATAAATTAAATCAGTAATAGAAAAAATATGAATTGCATAATCAGTATTTTTACATTGCAATAGTAAAATACTAAGTATTGTTTTATGAAAATACATAATAATTTATACATTCAATTATAAATCATGATATAATTTATAATTGAGTGTATATTTATATTTTTTTGTAGTTTAGGAGGATTTATTGTGAATATTTTTCGTGCTAAAGGACTGGAAGTATTGAAGAAAGAGGCAGAAACAACTTCATTGCACAGATCATTGGGTGCTTTAGATGTTGTGTTGCTAGGTGTAGGGGTCATTATTGGTACTGGAATTTTTGTATTGACTGGGCTTGCTGCGGCAAAATATGCTGGACCGGGTTTAATGCTATCATTTGTTATTGCGAGTGTGACTTGCGCTTTTGTCAGTTTGGCTTATGCAGAGTTGGCTTCGATGGTACCAGTATCGGGAAGTGCCTATACGTATACATATGCTTCGTTAGGGGAATTCATCGCTTGGCTCGTTGGCTGGAATTTAATTTTGGAATATACGGTTGGAGCTAGTGCTGTTGCGGGCGGCTGGTCAGCGTATATGGTTGGACTTTTAAAGTCTGGTGGAGTTGAATTGCCAAAGGCATTGACTGCTGTGCCAGCAGATGGTGGTATCGTTAATTTACCAGCGATTTTGATTACGTTATTTTTAACTTATTTATTAGTGATGGGGATTAAAACGAGTACAACAGTTAATAAAGTGCTAGTTGCCATTAAATTTATTGCGATTTTTACATTTTTGATATTAGCAGGTCCAAAAGTTGACGTAACAAACTGGACACCGTTTATGCCATTTGGTTTTGCTGGTGTTTCGGCTGGAGCTGCGGTTATTTTCTTTGCTTATCTTGGCTTTGATGCCGTTGCAACAGCAGCTGAGGAAACGCGCAATCCGAAACGCGATATGCCAATCGGTATTATTGGTTCGCTTGCGATTTGTACAGTTTTATATATCGCAGTATCTGGGGTTATGACAGGCGTCGTGAACTACACAGAGCTTGATAATGCTGAACCAGTTGCCTACGTGTTGCGGACGATTGGCTATAATTTTGGTTCTGCTGTGGTAGGGACAGGGGCGATTGCAGGCCTAACGACAGTACTACTTGTTATGATTTATGCACAAACGAGAGCGTTTTTCGCAATGTCACGTGATGGGCTCGTTCCAGCTCGTATTTGTAAAGTTCATCCGAAGTATGGCACACCTCATGTTATCACGATGATTGTTGGAGTCGTGATTGCAATTATTAGTGGTTTTACACCGATTCATATTGTGGCTGAAATGTGTAGTAGTGGGACTTTATTTGCATTTGTTATTGCATCTATCGGCGTTGTTGTTATGCGACGTCGTTATCCAGAGGCAGATCGCCCCTTTAAGTGCCCAGCCGTGAATGTGATTGCTGGTCTAGCAATCGTTTCTTGTCTTTATGTTATGAGTAACTTATCGAGTATGACAATAGAAAGGTTTTTTGTTTGGAGTATCCTTGGTTGTGTAATTTATTTCATGTATGGTTATTCACACAGCAAATTAAATCATAAATAATCAATTTTTAAGAGAAAATAAGAAAAAAGTTTATATAAGCAGGACGAATGTCGATAACATCAAGGTCTTGATTGATTATAATTATAAAAATTTGACAATGCCATAAATAATAATAATATATTATTGCTAAAATGACTGTATTATATTTACTTTAATTTTACTTAGGTGTATAATTAATTAATATTTGTTCGTATATAGTGCATAAAAAAACATAATTTGGTCATAAAAATTCAGTTATGCATATGGTGGTATACGAAGAATTATTTGTTTTATGTAATAGTAATATATGAGGTATTGTATGTTACTTATTTACAGTCAAAATAGTGTCCCTATGTGTATTTACAGTTTCAGTAGCTATACAGTGTATAGTAATTTTGTAAGTTGAGAGGAGCTATGTTAATGAGTAAAAAAATGAAAACAATGGATGGTAATGCAGCTGCGGGGTATGTTTCCTATGCATTTACCGATGTGGCAGCAATTTATCCTATTACACCATCTTCACCAATGGCAGAATTCGTTGATGAATTAGCCGCAAAGGGTCAAAAAAATATATTTGGGCAAACAGTTAAGGTTATTGAATTACAATCAGAAGCAGGTGCAGCAGGGGCGGTTCATGGATCGCTACAAGCAGGTGCGCTAACAACTACTTATACAGCATCACAAGGCTTATTATTGATGATTCCTAATATGTATAAAATTGCTGGTGAACTACTCCCTGGTGTATTCCATGTGAGTGCGCGGGCGCTTGCAGCAAATTCTTTAAATATCTTTGGCGATCAACAAGATGTTATGGCTGCAAGACAAACTGGTTGTGCAATGCTTGCTGAAAATAGTGTACAACAAGTTATGGATTTAAGTGCGGTTGCTCATTTGGTTGCGATCAAAGGGCGTGTACCATTTATCAATTTCTTTGATGGGTTTAGAACATCTCATGAAATCCAAAAAATCGAAGTGATAGATTTTGATGATCTTGAAAAAATTCTTGACTGGGACTCAGTAGATGCATTCCGTCGTAGTGCCTTAAATCCAGATCATCCAGTGCTTCGCGGTACTGCACAAAATCCTGATATTTATTTCCAAGAACGTGAATCTGCGAATAAATACTATGAAGCACTTCCAGCATTAGTTGAAGAATGTATGGCAGACCTTGCAAAAATCACGGGTCGTGAATATCATTTATTTGACTATTATGGGGCAAAAGATGCAGATCGTTTAATCATTGCAATGGGATCTGTATGTGAAACAATTGAAGAAACGGTTGATCATTTAAATGCAAAAGGTGAAAAGGTGGGTGTGCTTAGCGTTCATCTTTATAGACCGTTCTCTATTGAACATTTCTTTAAATATATCCCTAAAACAGTGAAGAAAATTGCTGTTATGGATAGAACAAAAGAACCAGGTTCATTGGGAGAACCTTTATATCTTGATGTTAAAGCTGCTTTCTATACGGCCGAGTGGCAGCCACAAATCGTTGGTGGACGTTATGCATTAGGTGGTAAAGATATTACACCGAACCATATTTTATCTGTTTTTGAAAACTTAAGTTTAGTAGCACCGAAAAACAATTTCACGGTTGGTATCGTTGATGATGTTACTTTCACATCTCTTCCAGAGGCTAGTGTAGATATTGATACGACGGCAAAAGGGACAACCGCTTGTAAATTCTGGGGGCTTGGTTCTGATGGTACGGTTGGTGCAAACAAAAGTGCTATCAAAATCATTGGGGATAAAACGGACATGTATGCGCAAGCTTACTTTGCTTATGATTCTAAAAAATCAGGTGGGATTACGATGTCTCACTTGAGATTTGGTAAAACACCGATTAAATCACCATATTTAATTAATAAAGCAGATTTCATTTCTTGCTCACAACAATCTTATGTTGATAAATATGATTTACTTGCTGGTTTAAAACCAAATGGTACATTCTTGCTTAATACGATTTGGAGCGAAGAAGAAATCGCTGAAAAATTACCTGCAAATATGAAACGTTATATGGCGAAAAACAAAATTAAATTCTATGTTGTAAATGCTGTTGAAATCGCAAAAAAACTTGGCCTTGGTGGTCGTTTCAATATGATTATGCAATCGGCTTTCTTTAAATTGGCAAATATCATTCCAATTGATACTGCGGTAGAATATTTAAAAGATGCGGTTGTAAAATCCTATGGAAATAAAGGTCAAAAAATTGTTGATATGAACCAAGGGGCAATCGACAAAGGACTTGAAGGAATCGTTCAAATTGATATTCCTGCTAGTTGGGCTGAAGCAACTGACAACGACAGCAATGCGAAAGAAGTTCCAGCCTTCATTAAAAATATCCTTGAGCCAATGAACAGACAAGAAGGCGATGCTTTGCCAGTCAGTGCTTTCCATGGCATGGAAGATGGTACTTTCCCGCTTGGCACTGCGGCTTATGAAAAGCGTGGTATTGCGATTAATGTACCAGAATGGCAAGTTGAAAATTGTATTCAGTGTAACCAATGTGCGTACGTTTGCCCACATGCTACGATTCGTCCATTCTTATTGAATGAAGAAGAAGCAGCAAGTGCGCCAGAAGGTTTTGAAATGAAACCAGCTGTTGGCTTAAAAGATGGCAGTAAATATCATATGGCAGTTGCTGTTCGTGATTGTGTTGGTTGCGGAAACTGTGCTCAGGTTTGTCCGGCAAAAGAAAAAGCCTTGATCATGAAACCAATTGAAACGCAGCTTTCCAAAGAACAAAATTGGGATTATGCAATGACATTAAGTCCAAAACAAAACCCAGTTAACAAAATGACGGTAAAAGGAAGTCAATTTGAACAACCTTTACTTGAATTCTCTGGTGCTTGTGCTGGCTGTGGCGAAACTCCATATGCAAAACTTGTTACACAATTGTTCGGCGATCGTATGATGGTTGCCAATGCGACTGGTTGTTCCTCCATCTGGGGCGGTAGTGCACCATCGATTCCTTATACAACCAATCGTCATGGTCATGGACCTGCATGGGCTAACTCTTTATTTGAAGATAATGCTGAATTTGGCTTAGGTATGTTCCTTGGCACGAAAGCAATCCGTAGTGGACTTGCTAGTGATATGGAAGCGGTAGTGGAAACTGCTGGCGTAAGTGAAGCATTAAAAGCAGCATGCAGTGAATGGTTGTCGACAATGGACGAAGGTGCGGATTCTCGTGAACGTGCTGATAAAATCATTGCATTACTGGAAACCGAAAAAGTTGATAATACGTTACTAAATAAAATCTATGCGAACAAAGATTTCTTAGTGAAACGTTCACAATGGATCTTTGGTGGCGATGGCTGGGCGTATGATATTGGTTACGGCGGCTTAGATCATGTACTAGCTTCTGGTGAAGATGTAAATGTATTGGTATTTGATACCGAAGTTTACTCTAATACTGGTGGTCAATCTTCAAAATCAACTCCAGCAGCAGCGATTGCGCAATTTGCTGCAACTGGTAAGAAAACGAAGAAAAAAGATCTTGGTATGATGGCGATGAGTTATGGCTATGTATATGTAGCACAAATTGCAATGGGTGCTGATAAAAATCAAGCATTAAAAGCAATTGCTGAAGCTGAAAGCCATAAAGGGCCATCCTTAATTATCGCTTACGCACCATGTATCAATCATGGTTTACGTGTAGGTATGGGTTCTAGCCAATTAGAAACAAAACGTGCAGTAGACTCTGGTTACTGGTCCATGTATAGATTCAATCCTGCACTTAAAGGAACAGATAAAAATCCGTTTACTTTAGATTCCAAAGAACCAACTACTGACTTCAAGGAATTCTTAATGGGTGAAGTAAGATTCTCTTCCTTAAAACGTCAATATCCAGAAACAGCAGATGCATTGTTCGATAAAACAGAGCAAGATGCAAAAGAAAGACGCGAAAGCTACGAAAAATTAGCTGGTAAATAAGCGTACTTCATAGAAAAAGGTTAGTGTACATTTATTGTTACACTAACCTTTTTTTCTTATATAAACCTAAAATTTGAATTGTCAGACCTTTTTTGCTTCGATAAAGAGTACTTTGATAAATTTTTTGATGTTGATATGGGCTTGGGACATGTTTGGTTTTTTCTCATTTTCTAAAAGTAGCATCACTTTCCGAATTTCAGCAAAATCAAAAAATTTGGCAGCATAGTCTTCAAATTTTGGATTGGCATAATCGATGATACCAATAGAAGCAAGATTAAGTAAGGCTTGAAATACTGTTCTTCTGAGACGCTGTTCAATGGCTTTACATTCTTTTTGGATATTTAATTCATTGTCAGTGCCCGTTTTTTGTATAGCGACACTTTGAAATATGTCTTTTAATGAAGGAAAATCATGACTGATCGTATGTTCTTGATCGTACTTTTGCAAAAAACTAAGGATATTTAATAAGTCTTTAGATCCTTTTTCTCCGGCAATACCAAGCTCGCTTAGAAGAGCTTCACCCGTTGCGATTAGTTTATGCCTGACGATAATTTCCGGGGAAATTATTTTGGCTGTTTGCTTTTGTTCAGGGCGCAAAGCTATATTTAGACTGTTTTCAATATTGTGCACGAGTTTGCGTAAATTCATATGTTCAGTAGCATTTTTAATCACGCTTACGACTTCGTTGCGATTGATTGGTTTGGTTATATAATGATCCACGCCTAAATTGTAAGCTTTACCAACCATTTCTTTGTTTTCAACTTGCGACAGCATAATGATTTTTCCCTGAAAGTCATCTTTAATTGCTTTTACCGTTTGGATACCATCGCGAATTGGCATCAGCATATCGATGATTAAAATATCGACATTTTTTACTTCGAGTAATTGACCATTGATATTCGCGCCATTGTCAGCTTCGCCAACTATTTTTCCTAAATCGTAGTCTTCGATAATTTCTGTCAGCATAGAACGAATCACTTCATCATCATCAATTAAAAAGAAACGCATATTTTCTCATCCTTCCAAATTTTTCAGTGGTAATGTCAAATGAAAAATTGTTTTATTTGATCTATTGCTATCTAAATAAATGGTACCATCTAATTCTTGAGCTAAGTGTTTGACATAAGGCAAGCCAACACCAGTAGAGGGATTGCCTTTGGCATCAAATTTAGTGGTATAACCAGGTTTAAAGAGTAAATCGACTTTGTTTGCGAGAATCCCAACACCATCATCACAAACTTCCATTTCGAGGAAATCAGCTTTTTTTGTGAAGGTGATTTCAATTGCGCCATTGTGTTCGATAGCTTCAACAGCATTTGCAACAAGATTATTGACGATTGACAGTATCGTATACACATGCAGATTTTGCAAAGCTGAATCAACGGTAATTGAAAAAGTAATTTCTTTACCTAGGGAGCAAGCGTATTTTCGATTTGATTGTACAATAATATCACCGAGTTCAGTGGCAGGCATGTAGTCATTTAATTTTCTGTTGTTCGTTAACTGACGAAGACCAGCATAAATACGTTGATTATCTTTTTTGATTTCGTGTACTTGCCCAGCAATACAGAGAAGTTCTTGCGATAGTTTATCTCTGTCAATTTCATAGGTTGTTTTTTGGAGTTCTTCATAAAGCTGGTAGCAATTTCTTGTAACCGTTTCTGCATTTTTTTGTGACTTATTTAATTGAACTACTTCTTCATAAAGTCCAGAAATAAGTAAAATCATGCGTTTGTTTTGTTTACGTTCTTGAAGCGTTTTTGTTTCTGCCTGATGTAATTGGAGCAAGAAGAAGAAACTAAGGATAAAGAAGCAACGAATGATAGCGATAATAATAATTTTCATTAAGATATCAAACGTAATGTCCATTTCACTACTGGAACAAATATTAGTTAATGAAAGTTCGATGATGCTGGCAGCAAATTCAGCAAGGATAGACCATCCTGCGATTTGTAAGGATTTGCTATAAAGTGTATCGCCTTTTGGTAGATGAAAACACGTCGCATAGGTTAAGTAATAGAAAAAAGTTGGACCACGTAGTAAAAGGCTGGAGCTAAAGGTCATATCATTAGTTAGCAAATCTAAACCGATACGAAATAACATTACAGATATGCCAACGCAAAAACCTGAGAATACAAACGAAGTATTGCGTATCCAGAGCAAGAATAATAAGAAAATCGGTGAACCAAAACTAACGCGAAAGGAACTGAGGTCACCGCTAAACGGATGAATTTTTGGTTCACCAGCAAGGGGAACTAAAATTAGCATTAAGAGGAAAATATAGAGATTTTGATGTTGTTTCATAGAAAGCCTTCCTATATAAATGTTCTACAATACATTTGTATAATGTATACAATGATTAGTTTAGATTATACCATGTATTTTGAATATTGCCACAACTATTTTTATCTATGCATAAATATTTACTATATAATACAAAAAAGTAATATTAAAATAAAAAATAAAAATAGTCAGAAAATTATTGATTAGGATTTTATCGGATTTTGTAGTTGACTTAGTACACTTAATTTGTAATCACGTAGAATTTATTTTAAGTATTTTTAGGAGGAAAACACTGTGAATAGCAAATTAGGAAAAGGTTTATTATGTGCATTAGTCGGAATTATTATTTGGTTTTGTCCAATCCCTGAAGGTGTTAAACCTGCGGCATGGCATTTACTCGCTATATTTGCGTCAACAATTGCAGCGTTTATTTTACAACCATTGTCAATCGGGGCGGTAGCATTGATTGCTTGTACAATGCTTGTATTTTTGGGAGTGCTAAAACCAGGTGAAGCATTGGCTGGTTTTAGCAATGGAACTATTTGGCTTATAGTTTCCGCGTTTATGTTTGCTGAAGGTTTTATAAAAACTGGTTTAGGAAGACGTATTGCGTATGTTTTATTAAGTAAATTTGGTGGTAGTACATTAAGTGTAGCATATGTACTTTCGGCAACTGACTTTATCGTTGCTCCGTTTACACCATCAAACACAGCGCGTGGTGGTGGAATTATTTATCCGATTGTTAGAAGTATTTGTTCGGCAATCGGTTCAGAACCAGGTTCATCAAGACAACGCACAGGTGCTTTCTTGATATTTAGTTCATATTGTGCCGTTATTACATCGGCTTGTATTTTCTTAACTGGAGCATCCAATAATGCAGTTGTTATTACCTTAGCAAAAGATATGTTTGGTGTAGAACTTACTTGGATGTCTTGGTTTATGGCATGTATCGTACCAGGTATGATTCTCTCTATTGTTACACCTTGGTTGCTTTATAAATTAATCAATCCTGAATTAAAAGAAACCCCAGAAACAAAAGAAATGGCAAATAGAGAATTGGCAGCTATGGGTTCTATGAGTTCTGCTGAAAAAATATTAAGTGTTATTTTTACCGGTGCACTTGTTCTGTGGGCGACAGGAAGTATTCATCATATTGATTCTGCCTTTGTTGCTTTACTTGGTCTTTCGGCAATGCTTGTTACTAAAATCCTTGATTGGGAAGATGTTTTAAATCAAAAAGGTGCTTGGGATGTATTAGTTTGGATGGGTGTTTTGGTAAATATGGCAGCGTTTTTATCGAAACTTGGCTTGATGAGTTGGTTTGCTAATATTATTGGTGCGCAAATGGTTGGTACATCATGGATCGTAATGTTAATTGTATTATCAATTTTTTATACCTATGCGCATTATGGATTGGCTAGTAATACAGCGCATATCATGGCACTATTCGGTGCATTTGCTTCAATTTTAGTTGCGGCTGGTGCTCCTGCATTAGGTGTAGCTATACTTTATGGTACACTTGCAAATAGTTGTTCGATGTTAACACATTATGGTTGTGGTGTAACACCAATTTTCTTTGGGGCAAACTATATGGCACAAGGGGAGTGGTGGAAAATTGGCTTCATGATAACAACACTACATCTTGTTGTATGGATGGTAATCGGTCTTCCTTGGATGAGTATTCTTGGATTCTTCTAATTAAAAATCAGTTAAAATTTTTGAATAATAAAAGAAACGCAGATGGCTAAATTTAGCTATCTGCGTTTCTTTTATTATATTAGGCTAGTTATTAGAATTTAAGGTTTTCCGTTTGCATCGTAAGCGGAGGTCATACTATTTTTCTTTTTTGCAGTACTTTTACTGCTTGATTGGCTAGTGCTAGAATAATCTTGGTTGGTATCTTTGAGTGCCGTCATCGTCCCGTATTCACTCATACTTGATTGTGTTGAATCCATCGCATTATTTGTTGTACTTTGTTTGCTAGTAGAATAATCGCCGTTCGTATCTTTTGATGCAGTCATCGTTCCAAATTTTGCTTTACTTTCAGAGGTTTTATTGTTGCTTGTTTTCATAAAAATGCCTCCCTTAAATTTTGTTTTTGGGAACGTTAATAGTATCTGATTTTTCTCAATAAGAATACTGAACGTTTTTTGGTAAAGTCAACGATAAAAAATCCATTAATGGGAAATAATATAAAAAATAATTGGCTTTCGACTGGCAAATATCAATTTTCCATTCAAAAAGAATAGGGATTACAAAAAAGTGTTGACAAAGTTTTAAAATATTGCAATAATGTATACAAATTTACAACATTACATATTGTAATACGAAGCGATATGTAGTAAAATACTAAGAGTAAAAGTTATGACAAGGTAAAGAGTATTACATTACCACTGCAGAGAGCCGATGATTGCTGTGAATCGGTGTGGGGCTAATGCTTGACTTCGCCTAAGAGCTTTCAGGTCGATGTGCATTGTGCAAGTAGGCAGGAACGTTGCTCAGCGTTAATGAGAAGTCTATTTTAGGCGTTTTGAGTATAATGTAGGGTGGTACCGCGGTAAGTAATCCGCCCCTACTGGCTAATGGTCAGTAGGGGCGGTTTTTATTTATGTATATTCGTATGGAGGAGATAGGCAAATGAGACATGTATTATCGGTTTTGGTACAAAATCAGCCGGGCGTCTTGGTTAGAGTTGCTAGCATGTTTTCTCGCCGAGAGTTCAATATTGATAGTTTATCCGTTGGCGTCACACAGTCACCAGAATACTCACGCATGACCGTTGTTGTGCATGGTGATGAAGCGATTATTTCCCAAATGGTAAAACAGTTAGAAAAATTATTAGAAGTTGTTGCTGTACAGCTCTTGGAAGCTGTTTCAGCTGTAAATAGAGGAATGACCTTGATAAAAGTGAAAGCAGAAGATGCCAATCGATTGGACATTTTAAAAGTTGCTGAAATTTTTAGGGCTAAGGTTATTGATGTACAAGCTACAACTCTTATATTAGAGATTACCGGCGATGATGAAAAGGTAGACGCGTTTACACGTCTTTTATCACCGTATGGCATTCTTGAAACCATCCGTACTGGCCTTATTGGCTTGGAGCGGGGCGATCATACAATTTATGAACAATGTGAGGAGAGAGATTATTATGGCGAAAATTTATTATCAAGAAGATTGTAATTTATCCTTATTAGATGGAAAGACGGTTGCGGTTATTGGTTATGGTAGCCAAGGACACGCACATGCACTCAATGCGAAAGACTCTGGTTGCAATGTTATCATTGGTTTATATGAAGGCAGCAAGTCTTGGAAAAAGGCTGAAGCACAAGGCTTTGAAGTCTATACAGCAGCTGAAGCAACAAAACGTGCTGATGTTATTATGATTTTAATCAATGATGAATTGCAAGGTAAACTATACAAAGAATCGATTGAACCAAATTTAAAACCAGGAAATATGTTGATGTTTGCTCATGGTTTTGCGATTCACTTTGGTCAAATCGTTCCACCTAAAGATGTGGATGTAACAATGATTGCACCAAAGGGCCCTGGTCATACAGTAAGAAGCGAATATCAAATTGGCAAAGCTGTTCCTTGTTTAGTCGCTGTACATCAAGATGCAACAGGTAATGCACTTGAAATGGCACTTGCTTATTCTTTAGCAATTGGTGGCGCAAGAGCCGGTGTTCTTGAAACTACATTCAAAACAGAAACAGAAACTGACTTATTTGGTGAACAAGCAGTACTTTGTGGTGGTGTTTGTGCGCTTATGCAAGCTGGTTTTGAAACTTTGGTGGAAGCTGGTTACGATCCAAGAAATGCATACTTTGAATGTATCCATGAAATGAAATTAATCGTTGATTTGATTTATCAAAGTGGTTTCGAAGGGATGAGATATTCTATTTCAAATACTGCTGAATATGGTGATTATATCACTGGTCCTAAAATTGTAACGGAAGATACAAAAAAAGCAATGAAAAAAGTTTTAACTGATATCCAAGATGGTACATTTGCAAAGAACTGGATGCTTGAAAATCAAGTCGGAGCTCCTCAATTTAATGCAATGAGAAAGAAAGCAACCTTACATCCTTCTGAAGAAATCGGAAAAGAACTTCGTAAATTATATAGCTGGAATGGCGAAGATAAGTTAATCAATAACTAATTAAGAGTACTTGCAGTGAAATATTATGAAGTGTTTACCCTTTGTTATATAAAAACAGGAGAAAGTCGTACGATGCATTATCATTTTTGCTAAAAAAGTAAATAAGTCGGCGACGGTTTTTATAACATAGGCAGGAAGATGGGGGTGTTGCTGAGCAGCATCCCCATTTTCAACTCAAAGCCTAATTTAATAGAAAGAACATAGTCGTGATCGTGGTGGAGCTTTTTATAGTCAGCGGAAGAGGAAAGGCGGAGGCATATGGAAAACGGCAAAATTAAAATTTTTGATACAACTTTACGGGATGGAGAACAGACATTAGGTGTTTGTTTAGATACGAAAGAAAAAGTTGAAATCGCCCAGGCATTAGTAAAAATGAATGTGGATGTCATTGAAGCTGGTTTTCCTGTTGCTTCACCTGCTGATTTCAAAGCCGTGAGTGCTATTGCTGAGAGCGTAAAAGGTGTGACAGTCGCAGCGCTTACAAGAGCAAATCAAAAAGATATTGATTTAGCAAGAGAGGCTCTGGCGTATGCCGAAAATCCTCGGTTACATACGTTTATGGCAACCAGTGATATTCAATTGGAGCATAAACTCAAAATGACACGGGCGCAGGTACTGGCACATTCACAAGAAGCGGTTCGTTATGCAAAGCAATTTTTTGCTGATGTTCAATTTTCAGCCGAAGATGCGGTGCGGTCTGATTGGGACTTTTTGTGCCAAGTATATAGTTCGGCGATTGCAGCTGGGGCAACAACGATTAATGTTTGTGATACCGTTGGGTATGCAACACCACTGGAATTTGGTGCACTTATAAACTATATCAAAGAACATGTTGTCGATATTGAAAAAGCAACGATTAGCGTACATTGTCATGATGATTTAAATATGGCAGTTGCCAATTCACTTGCAGGAATCGTAAATGGTGCTAGGCAAGTAGAGTGCACAGTCAATGGTCTGGGCGAACGGGCGGGAAATGCTAGTTTAGAATCGATCGTCATGGCGCTAGAGACCCGCAATGAGTATTATCAACATAAGTCTCAGATTGATCTTAAGCAAATCTATCGTACGTCGAGACTTGTCAGTACATTAAGCGGTATTGCCGTGCCAGTGAATAAGCCAATTGTCGGGGATAACGTGTTTAGCCATGGGGCGAGCATGCATCAAAATAGTGTAGTAAACTATGCGCCGACTTTTGAAATTATCAATCCGGCGAAGTTAGGCATCAGTCGCAATTCGGTTGTGCTGGGCAGACAGTCAAGTCGTGAAGTGTTTGAAGAGCGCGTTGCCCAATTGGGGTATGAGCTTTCGAGCAATACGGTGAATCAATTATTTGTCCAGTTTAGAGAGCTGGCAAATCGGAAAAAATTTGTGTTTGATCGCGATATTGAAGCGCTGATCAATTCGAAGAAAAATGAAATTATCGAGCATTATCGATTGATTTGTCATAATGTTTTAAGTGGTAATCAGACCATCGCCACGGCTTCCGTTCAATTAATGGATAACAAAAATCAATTACTTGAAGAAGCCAGTTGTGGTGACGGGCCAGTGGATGCGGTGTTTAAGGCCATCAAAAAAGCCGTTGACCGAGAGATTACCTTGAAAGACTATCAGCTCAAAGCTGTGACTTCAGGACAAGATGCGCTAGGGGAAGCGACGGTTTGGGTGGAGGAAAACAACCTTACCTATAGTGGCCGTGGACTTAGTACAGATGTGATTGAAGCATCAGCCAAGGCGTATGTCAATGCATTAAATAAGATTATATCTGGTAATAGCGTAAATATAGATGCAAAATAATAAGGAGGCGTTTTCTATGGGAATGAATATGACAGAAAAAATCTTGGCAAAACATGCGGGTTTAGCATCCGTAGTGCCAGGACAATTGATTAACTGTAAACTTGATATGGTGCTTGCAAATGACATTACAGCACCTCCAGCAATTAAAGAGTTTGAAAAAATCGGTAAGCCAGTATTTGATCATACAAAAATTGCTTTGGTGCCTGACCATTTCACACCGAACAAAGATATCAAAACTGCGGCAATGACAAAAGCAGTACGTGATTTTGCCAAAGAAAATAATATCGTAAATTATTTTGAGGTAGGCCGCATGGGCATTGAACATGTTATTCTACCGGAAAAAGGTCTGGTTGCTCCTGGACTATTGACGATCGGTGCAGATTCGCACACTTGTACGTATGGAGCGCTTGGTGGCTTTGCTACTGGTGTTGGTACGACTGACCTTGGCGTAGCACTTGCAACTGGTGAATGCTGGTTTAAAGTGCCTGAAACGATCAAAGTAACGTTAACTGGTGTAATGCCAAAAGGAATCAATGGGAAAGATGTGATCTTAACCTTAATTGGTATGATTGGTGTAGATGGCGCCAGATATCAAGCCATTGAGTTTGCTGGTGAAGGTCTTGCTTCTTTAACCATGACGGATCGTTTTACCATTGCAAATATGGCAATTGAAGCTGGCGGGAAAAATGGTATTTTCCCAGTAGATGAAAAAACCATGGAATATATCGAAGGTCGCGTAACCAGAGAGTATGAAATAATAACTTCGGATGCAGATGCAAAGTATGCCAGAGAAGTTGTGATCAACCTTTCTGAGCTGAAACCAGTTGTGGCATTCCCACATTTACCTGGCAATGTAAAACGTGTTTGTGACATTGGCGAAATAAAAATTGATCAAGTTGTAATTGGTTCTTGTACCAATGGTCGTTTAGAAGATTTAAAACATGCAGCAGAAATTTTAGCAGGTCATCAAGTGCATAAAGATGTAAGATGTATCGTTGTTCCAGGCAGTCAACAAGTCTATCTTGAAGCAATGAATGCTGGCTATATTGAGACCTTTATCAATTCTGGTGCAGCGGTAAGTACACCGACTTGTGGACCATGTATGGGGGGACATATGGGTATCTTAACAGCAGGTGAACGTTGTGTATCGACAACCAACCGTAATTTTAGAGGTCGTATGGGCCATGTAGATAGTGAAGTGTATTTAGCAGGTCCACATGTTGCGGCAGCAAGCGCAATCCTAGGCAAAATTGCAGTTCCAGAGGAGGTAAAATAATTATGACATTAGAAGGAAAAGTTTGGCGCTATGGTGATAATATTGATACAGATGTTATTATCCCAGCTCGTTATTTGAACTCATTTGATCCAAAAGAATTGGCATCACATTGTATGGTCGACATTGATGAAACCTTTGCCCAAAACGTTGTAGAAGGCGATATCATGGTGGGCGGTAAAAACTTTGGTTGTGGTTCCTCGCGCGAACATGCACCGATTGCGATTAAAGCAGCTGGGGTACCAGTAATCGTAGCCGCAAACTTTGCCCGTATTTTCTATCGCAACGGGATTAATATCGGCTTACCTTTACTTGAAATTGGTGATGCTGTAGAAAAAATCAAAGCTGGCGACAAACTTCGTATTGATGTCAGCGCCGGAACCGTTGAAAATATAACGACTGGTGATGTATTTAAAGCACAACCATTGCCAGGTTTTATTCAAGATATTGCTAAAGCTGGCGGTTTAGTGAACTATGTGAAGGAGTCCAAATAATATGGCTAAAAAAATTGTTGTCATCCCTGGCGATGGCATTGGTGAAGAAATCACAAGTGCGGCAGTGGTGATCCTTAAAAAAGTTGCGGAGAAGCATAAGTTAACGCTTATTTTTGAAAAACATCATGCGGGTGGAACTGCCTATGATTTATATGGTACACCGTTACCAGAAAGTACAATCAATGCAGCGAAAGCTTCTGATGGCGTACTCTTTGGTGCTGTAGGTGGCGATAAATGGGATACTGTTGAGCCAGCGCTTCGCCCAGAAAAAGCGATTTTGGGTTTAAGAAAAGAACTTGGTTTATATGCAAACCTACGCCCAGTAAAAGTACCAGAGTCTATGGCTGAATATTCACCGCTAAAAAAAGAATTGGTGAGTGGGATTGATATCGTGATCGTTCGTGAACTCATCGGTGGCATTTACTTTGGCGAAAAATGTGAGTCGGAAATGGTTGACGGCGTAGAGCGTGCTTGGGATTTAGAAAACTATAGTACACCAGAGGTCGATCGTATCGTTCGCCTTGCTTGTGAAACAGCACAAAAACGCAGTGGTAAAGTGGTCTCTGTTGATAAAGCGAATGTACTAGCAACTTCAAGACTATGGCGCAGAACTGCAGCAGCAGTGGCGAAAGACTATGAAGATGTGACACTTTCTAATATGTATGTAGATAACTGTGCAATGCAACTTGCGATCAATCCTAAAAAATTTGATGTGATCGTGACAGGAAATCTGTTTGGTGATATCCTTAGTGATGAAGCGGCTGTACTTGGCGGTTCTATTGGTATGATGCCATCGGCTAGTATCGGTGAAAGCACAAGTCTTTATGAGCCAATCCATGGATCAGCTCCAGATATTACTGGTCTTGGTATCGCAAATCCAATAGGTACGATTTTGTCAGCGGCAATGCTCCTTCGCTACTCTTTAAATGAAGAAGCAGCGGCACAGAGCATTGAAGTAGCAGTAGAAAAAGCCCTGCAAGATGGCTATCGCACGGCTGATTTATATCGAGATGGTTTTAAGAAAGTAACGACAACGCAAATGGCAGAGATCATTGCCGAACGTATCTAAGAAAAAATTTATTTAATGGAGGTAAGTATCATGAAAATAACAGGTGCAAAGGCAGTCGTAGAATGTTTATTGGAACAAGGTGTTGATACCGTCTTTGGCTATCCTGGCGGAATGATATTACCTCTTTATAACGCTTTATATGATGAAATGAGCATTCAGCAGGTGCTTACTTTTCACGAACAAGGTGCCGCGCATGCTGCAGATGGCTATGCGCGGGCCAGTGGAAAAGTAGGGGTATGTATTGCCACATCCGGCCCAGGTGCTACCAATCTAGTAACAGGACTGGCTACAGCTTTTATGGATTCAGTGCCAGTGGTAGCGATTACTGGGCAGGTAGAAACGGCACTTTTGGGGCGCGATGCCTTTCAAGAAGTTGACATTATGGGTGTAACGATGCCGATCACCAAACATAATTTTCAGGTCAAAGACATCAGTAAATTATGCCAAACGATGCGACTCGCGTTTAAAGTAGCGAGTTCGGGGCGGCAGGGCCCAGTACTTGTTGATATACCGCGCGATATATTTAATGAAATGGTTAATTTTGAAGGTGTACCAACCATGGTAAATCCTGAATGGAAGGCTACAAGCGAAGAGCTTATTAACTTGATTCAAGAAGCTGCAGAGGTAATTAGCCGTGCTGAGAAACCAGTGATTGTCGCTGGTGGAGGGGTTATTTCAGCCAGTGCGAGTGAAGAATTAATTGCTTTTGCCGAAAAATGTCATTTGCCTGTTGTTAGTACATTGATGGGACTTGGTGGATTTCCTAGAACGCATGAACAATCATTAGGAATGACAGGAATGCATGGACTTGAAATGGCGAATAACGCTGTTTTTGAAGCGGATGTTGTCATTGCCGTAGGGAGTCGGTTTGGCGACCGTTTAACAGGAAATCGTGATAAATATTCGAAAGATAAAAGAGTCATACATATAGATATCGACCCAGCGGAGATTGATAAAAATGTCATTAGCAGTATTGGCCTCGCTGGAGAGATGAAAACAATTTTAACGATGTTAATGAATGCTGCTACAACGGGAGATCTTGCCGAGTGGTGGAGTATGATAGATGATTGGAAAGAAACCTATAAACTGACCTATGATGAGAGCTATTTAAATATGCCTTGGGCGATGCACTATGTCGCTGAAATAACAAAAGAGAAAGATGTTGCTATTGTTACTGACGTTGGTCAACATCAAATGTGGGCGGCGCAAAATTTAAGAATGACAAAACCACGTACTTGGATTACTTCGGGTGGTTTAGGTACAATGGGGTTTGGGCTTCCAGCAGCAATGGGGGCGCAAATCGCTGTCCGTGATACTGGCAGAAGGATGATTCATATTGCTGGTGATGGTGGTATCAAAATGACTGGAAATGAGTATTATACAATTGCAACGCTTGGATTGCCGATCATTTCAATTATTGTCGATAATAGTAGTCTAGGCATGATCAGACAGTTGCAAAAAGTATATTATAAAGAACGTTATATTGCTTGTGAGCTTGGTAGTATGGATTTTGCTATGTATGCAAAAAGTTTTGGCATTCATGGTGTAGCGGTTGATAAGCCAGAGGCCTTTAAAAAAGCATTTGATGAAGCACTGGCAAGCGATAAGCCGCAGGTTATTGTGATGAATATCGAAAGAGAATTTGTCAAACCGATGGCAAAAGCTGGGGCAGAAATTAACGAATTTGTTGACTTATAGACGATAATGAAGTACAGTAGTGGATATTATTGTAGCAAATCGTATGGTTGCTATAAAGTTCTTTTCATTATATGGAGGTATAAACTATGCAATTATGGTGCACAGAAAATCAAACGGAACATTTAGGTTTAACAGCTCGTATAAAAGAAACTTTGTTTGCTGGCAAATCTGAGTTTCAAGATGTTGCGGTTGTAGATTCTTATCAATTTGGGAGAATGTTAGTATTAGACGGAGTTTTTCAAACAAGTATTGCCGAAGAGTTCGTTTATCATGAGATGATTTCTCATGTACCACTTTATATTCACCCAAACCCTAAACGCGTACTTGTTATCGGTGGCGGTGATGGTGGCGTTGTTCGTGAAGTTGTTCGTCATGACAGCGTTGAAAAAGTAGAAATGGTTGAAATTGATGGTATGGTAGTAGAGGTATCAAAAAAATACTTACCAGAAATTAGCGTAGCAATGCGTGGAAATCATCCAAAGCTTGACCTTAAAATTGGCGATGGCATTGGTCATATGGCAGCAGCAGAAAATAAATACGATGTGATCATCGTTGATTGTTCCGATCCAATTGGTCCTGGTGAAGGCTTATTTACGCGTGAATTTTATAAAAATGTACATAAAGCGCTAAAAGAGGATGGCTTGTTTGTACAACAAACAGAATCGCCGTTTTATCATCAAGCATTAATTAAAAAAATTACCAAAGATGTCAAATCGATCTTCCCGATTCATGATCTGTATTTGGCACATATTCCAATTTATCCAGGTGGAATGCATTGTTTTACGATTGGTTCGAAAAAATATAAACCAGCGGATGCTGATTTAACGAATCGCCAAAAATTAGAAACACGTTATTATAATGAAGCATTGCAAACAGCATGTTTTGCCTTGCCTAATTTCGTAAAAGAATTAATTAAATAAGCGAATATAAAATAAAAGCCATGAAATACATTAGGATTTATAAACCGTATTTCATGGCTTTTTACTCTGCTATTTTAAGTTTTCTGGATTTAATCCTTGGAGTGCATCAATTACGAAACGACCGTCTTTTCTGATTAAGACATCATCGAAGTAGATTTCACCGCCACCATATTCTGGTGTTTGGATGCAGACCAAATCCCAATGAATTGCCGAAGAGTTACCGTTGTTTGCTTCTTTATAGGCCATACCCGGAGTGAAATGGAAGCTTCCTTGGATTTTTTCATCAAATAAAGTATCTTTCATTGGGGTAGTAATATATGGATTTACACCAAGCGCAAATTCGCCAACGTAGCGAGCGCCAGCATCAGTATCGAAGACTTCATTGATTTTTTCCGTGTGATTTGCTGTTGCAGTTATGATTTTCCCTGCTTCAAACGTTAAACTGATATTTTCATACGTAACGCCTTGATATACAGCAGGGGTATTGTAGGATAATGTACCGTAGATACTATCTTTTACCGGTGCTGTATACACTTCGCCATCGGGAATATTGCGCAGGCCGGAACATTTGACTGCCGGAATATTTTTAATAGAAAAGTTAAGATCCGTGCCGGGACCGACAATGTGCACTTTATCCGTTCGATCCATCAGTTCAACTAGCGGTGTCATTGCTGTGTCCATTTTTGCGTAATCTAGATTGCAAACATTAAAGTAGAAATCTTCAAACGCTTCGGTGCTCATATTCGCCAGTTGCGCCATGGAGCCGTTGGGATAGCGCATAACGCACCATTTTGTATCAGGGACACGAATGTCGCTATGTACAGGCTTTTGCCAATGCTGCTGATAAAGTTTCATCTTTTCACTTGGTACATCAGATAATTCACTGACGTTTGCACTGGCGCGAATCCCTAGATAGGCATCCATTTGCTTCATGCGTTTTGCTTCGTAGTCAGCAATGATGCTTAACTGATCTTTGCTTGCCCCGCAGATTAAGGCACGTTGTAATTCGTTATTTTTTATTGTTAAAAAAGGTAGAGCACCAACGTTATATACTTCTTTTACCAAAGCCTTTGCAAGTGGAAGCGCATCATCAAATACTTCAATCAGTATTTTTTCGCCTTTTTGTAAATCGGTAGAATAATGAATTAAATTTTTTGCAAGGGTTGTTATTCTTGAATCCATGAAAGAAGACTCCTTTATTCCTATATATTTTAGCTTATAATGCTATTATTAGGTAAAGTTCGGAAAAAAAATCATAAAACCTGCAAAAAAAATATAAATAAATAAAAAAATGCTTGCTTTATTATTTAAGATGCCATATAATAATAAATGTTCCTTCCTTGATAGCTCAGTTGGTAGAGCAATCGGCTGTTAACCGATCGGTCGTAGGTTCGAGTCCTACTCAAGGAGCCAAGTGGCCCGTTGGTCAAGCGGTTAAGACACCGCCCTTTCACGGCGGCTTCACGAGTTCGAATCTCGTACGGGTCACCATTTCATTTTTCCCTTTTGGGGGCGATTAGCTCAGCTGGGAGAGCGCCTGCCTTACAAGCAGGATGTCGGCAGTTCGATCCTGTCATCGCCCACCATTAAAATTTGATAATTAAAAAATAGAAGCGAGTATTTGGCAAGACCAAGTGCTCGCTTTATTGTGTTGCTAAAAAAGATAGTCATTGTATAGTCTATACTTTTTTGCAATTTGATTTTGACTTTTATTATAATAAAAAGTGATGTAGAATTTTATAGAGCAATCGTTAACAACATTTTATAAGGGTGTGAGTATATGCATATCTCTAGAGCAAAGTATGTTTTAGTAAGAGGTATCATAGTATGTAGTGTCCTCTTATTGGTATTAGGAATCGTAAAAATATTATTTGATATGACATTTCAGCAGTTTATGGGAAGTAGATGTGCTGAACTACATAGTGCGGCTAATCTAGTGAATAACTATTTTAATGATAATTTAACGGAATTGAAATTGTTATCTAGGGGCATTGATTTAAAAAATACGACGCCATCCGAAGTCGAACTTAAATTGCACGAAATCTTTAAATTGGGTTTTTTTAATGCCAGTGTTTTTGATGATAAAGGAATTTTTGTTGCCAATGTACTTTCAAGTGATGGTCGTGCAGAAAAAATAGAAGATCGCGCTGGTTTTGAGCAAGCGTTATGTGGTCGAGAATATATATCAGACGTTTTCTTTGATACTATGATGGATCGATCTTATATGATTGTCAATGTTCCGATTATAGATATGCAAGGTTGTATTACTGGAGTCTTAGTGGCAAAGATGGATATAAAAAAGTTCAATGCCTTATTATCTGGGTTATACAATGGAAATAGTGGTTACTCTTTTATTTTAAATAGTGAAAATAAATGTTTAGATAGCCCGAAGGAAAAATTTGCGCAACTGCAAGTAGGAAATAGCGAAAAATTTGAAAAATCTTTATTTTTTGAGGCAGATTACATTGATTTACATCAGAGGTTAGAACATTCTTCATGGGGTATTGATTCTGTTATCCCAACATCATACTTTTATAAAAGCATGATGTATGCTTTACTTATGCCGTTGATCTTATTGGTTTTGTGTGCGATTATTATCATTTTAATGATTTGGTTGATCCATAGGGAACGAAAACACCAAAAAGCATATGCGATGATGCGGATAGAGTCATTAACTACGGCAACGCAAGTTGCAGCGGGGATCGCCCATGAAATCAAAAACCCATTGACTGCACTAAAAGGGTTTGTTCAGTTGATAAGCAAGCAAGATTGCCAGCATGCAAAAACTGATTATTTAACGATCATGCAAGATGAAATTGACCGTATTGAATGTCTAACGAATCAATTTTGCATGTTATCGAAACCAATGGATAAAGTTGAGTATAAAACGCTTGACTTACAAGAGCTTATTCGCAAAGTTATCTTTTTATTTGAGCAACAGGCTTTGAAAAAATCAATTAATTTAACGATGTTGCCAATAGAAACTAACAATGAACCGTTTTTGATACAAGGAAATAGCAATCAATTAAAGCAAGTATTGATTAATTTAATTCGCAATGCAATTGAGGCGACTGGAGAACAGGGGAAAGTTACGATGAGTTTTCGTAAACATAAAGAAAATATCGTCGTTACCATTAAGGACAATGGTAGTGGAATTAGCCCAAATGATCTACCAAATTTAGGAACGCCATTTTATACGACAAAAGAAAATGGTACTGGGCTTGGATTGTTGGTTAGTTTTGAAATTATTAGACAACATGGTGGTAAAATAGAGATTGACAGTTGCTTGGGCGTAGGGACAACTTTACAAATAACACTACCAGAAGCAAAAAAATAATCTGCATAGTGAAGGGGCTGTAAACATGAATACGAATGAGCGTCGGGAAGTTTTACGAAAGAAACTTGCCAAAAGTACAAAACCGATTACAGGAACGGCTTTAGCGAGTGAATTAGGCGTGAGTAGACAAGTAATTGTTGGTGACATTGGGATTTTAAGAGCAATGGGTACAGAAGTATATGCTACGCCGCAAGGATATGTAATTCCTAATGAACTAGCAGTTAACAGTGAAGTGCTGATTGCGACTATTGCTTGCATCCATGATAAGCAAGGCGTGGCGAAAGAATTGGAAATTATCGTAGACAATGGTGGTAAAGTACGGGATGTCATCGTAGAACATCCTTTATATGGTGAGATTCGCGCCGATTTGATGATTTCATCGAGACGAGAAGTCAGTAATTTTTTAGCTGGGTTAGAACGGTGTGGTGCAGGTCCTTTGTCAGTGGTCACGGGCGGCTTGCATTTACATACGATTGAAGTGCCTAGTGAAGAAATTTTACATGAAATCGAGAAAGAATTAAAAGAAAACGGTATATTAAGATAATACAGCGGTGAAAAATAAAGTTGGTACAGAAAAATGTATCAACTTTATTTTTTTTACTTGTCAACATAATGTAAAATATGTATAATAAAAACTGTGACAAAACTAATGTAAAGACAGGTGTAAATATGAGTATCGTAAATCGTTTGGAAAAGGTACCAGTGTGTTCTTTTCATTACCGTTTATTATTTATTACGGGACTAGGTTGGATGTTTGATGCTATGGATACGGGCATCATTGCCTTTGTTTTACCAACCTTAGCAAAAGTATGGGGACTTACTACTGCACAGATGGGGTATATCGGCAGTATTGGTTTAGTTGGGATGGCAATTGGTGCAGTTATGGCTGGTGAATTTGCCGATCGTTTTGGCCGCAAGAAAATGTTTGCGGCAACGCTCGTGATTTACAGTTTAGCAACAGGTCTTTGTAGTATTGCTTGGAATTTTGAAGCATTGCTAGCCTTTCGCTTTTTAGTAGGGTTTGGCTTGGGAGGACAATTACCAGTAGCTGTTACCTTAGTTACGGAGTTCTCACCACCAAATGTCCGTGGTAAGTTTATCGTATTGCTCGAAAGTTTTTGGGGTGTTGGTTGGTTGGTCGCAGCACTTATTTCTTATTTAGTAATTCCAAAGTTTGGCTGGCATGTTGCTTTTATCATTGGTGCATTACCAGCATTATATGTCTTTTATATTTGGAAAACTGTTCCTGAATCAGTTCGTTATTTATTAAATAAAGGGGAGGATCAGGAAGCAGAAAAAATAGTTTTAGAAATGGAAGCTGCCGCTGGTATTGAATCTATTCCATTTGCTCGTGAAACAAAAGTAGAAAAACCAGCGCAAGTGAAAGTGGCGTTTAGTGAGATATTAACTTCTGCATATTTGAAACGAACGATTATGTTATGGTGTTTATGGTTTGGCATCGTATATTCCTACTATGGAATTTTTACTTGGTTGCCATCTTTAATGGTAACGCAGGGATTTACGGAAATTAAAACGTTTGAGTATGTCATTATCATGACACTCGCGCAGTTACCAGGGTATTTTGCAGCTGCATACTTAGTGGATCGCATTGGGCGAAAGGCAACCTTGGTTAGCTTTTTGACTGGTTGTGCTATTTGTGCTTATTTCTTTGGTCAAGGTGGATCGACGGCTGTAGTATTAACATGGGGAAGCTTGATGTCCTTCTTTAATTTAGGTGCTTGGGGTGTTGTATACACCTATACACCAGAAATGTATCCTACTCGTGTACGGGCTTTAGGTTCAGGCTGGGCAGCGGCAATTGGTCGTATCGGTGGGATTCTAGCACCGACCATCGTAGGCATCATGCTCGGCTCGCAGCAAGGCTTTCAAGATATTTTCTTGATGTTTACAGGGGTTATGCTAGGCGTAGCCGTGATTGTTGCTGTTTTAGGTCCAGAGACCAAGGGGAAAACGCTTGATGAAATCAGCGTTGGAAACGATAAGCTAGAGTTTTCTAATCGTTAAATTTATGCTATACTGGATGAAAGTATAGCAAGGTTTTACCTTTAGGAGGGTTTTATGGGGTCAATTCTTCATATCGTTGGTGCTTTAGTTGCAATTTGGGTATATAATGATGCAAAGAAATATGGTCATAGTATGACAATGGCTTTGTTATGGGCGGCTGGCAATATTATTATGGTGCCAATATTTTTTCCGGCATATCTGATACTTGCTCGTAAACCAGTTATGAGATCAAATCGTAAGTTAGAGGAAGATACCATTGAAATAGATGCCGAGTTTGTCGAGTGTACCGTGGATTGTCCGATGTGTGGACGTAAGGTAAAAGAAGAGTATAAGCTTTGTCCTTATTGTGGTTTTACATTAAAACCGACTTGCACTAATTGTGGGATGGAACTGGAACGGGACTGGAAAATTTGCCCGACCTGCCAAACACCTGTAACAGGAAAATAAAGGTTCTCATAAGCTAGGCGTACAGGTCTTTGCTGGACATGGATACTTGGTTGTGGTATAATATCTTTCGTAGCTGTTTTAAGCGCCTGTAGCCCAGTGGATAGAGCACTGGCCTCCGGAGCCAGGGGCGTAGGTTCGATTCCTACCAGGCGCACCATATGAAATTCAAGCCTTCTAGCGATTTTGCTAGAAGGCTTTTTTGCTTAAAAACTGCTTATGCACTGCTTGTTTTGAGAAAAGTGATGAAAAATGATGGAATCTTGATAAAAATATAGTTCACAATATATGTGTGTAAGAAGTCGGTATTCCTCAGTGTAAAAATTAAATACAAAAATAAAAGGTCACGAAATTCGTGACCTTTTATTTTGCGTAGGTAAAATATCATCGGAAAATGGAAAAAAATCAATATTTTGCAAGGAATTTGGTATAGTGTAGAGAACGTAGTATCCAAGAATATTATTTTTTACTATATTTTAAAAGATAGTAAAAAATAACGAATAGTATTGAATTTTCCAATGTGGATAGATTTTATAGTGAAAAATAAGATAATATAAAATTAAATTTACATTCCAAAGTGGACAGATTATAGAGGATTACTATACGACATTATATGATAAAGTTTAATTATAAACAATAGAAAAAATTTCATAATTAAATACTAAATTAGATATCAATTAAATATTGACATTATAATTTCAATGTTTTACAATCAAATTATAATTTTTGTTTTAAGATACTATAATATTAATGGATTAAAATTTATATGGATAACGAAATAATGTTAAATTTTGGAAGGAGAAAAGGATGAGATTTAAAATAGAATTAGAGTTGAAAAATGGACAGTTACCTTTGGATTATCGTCCAGCTATCATTAGTCTATTTAAGCATAGTTTAACAGTATATGAAAATGGTAGGCATTTTGATACTTATTATGAAATAGGAAAAGATAAAAATTTTGGATTTGCAGTAAATTTGCCAGGTAGTAAGTTTACAAAAGATATGATATTAGTGCCAAATAGAAAAATTCATATTACATTTAGTACAGGTGATGTAACGACTGGTATCGTATTTTTTAATTCACTATTAATGCAAAAAAACAAATCCTATCCTTTGGCATGTGAAAATGCAATGAGTATAAAAAATATTCTAATAGAAAAAGAAATTGCCATTACAACAGAGACAGTGGATGTTATGTTTATATCTCCTTTATGTGTTAGAGAGCATAGTAAAGAAGGAAATAAGGATATCTATTATTCTTATGAAAAAGAAGGATTTCATGAAGCTCTTAGTAAAGTGCTAGAATGGCAAATCGCTAATTCTAATACTTTACCTACTTCGATTTTAGAAGGATTTTCAATGACGCCAATAAGATGTAAAAAAACCGTGGTTAGGCATCATCAACAATTTATAGAGGCTACATTAGGCGTGTTTCGTTTGACGGGGAATGTAGCATTGCTCAATTATTTCTACACAAGTGGTATTGGAAGTCGTAAATCAAGTGGTTTTGGCTTGGTTGAAATAATAAGGAAGGAGATAATATGAAAAGTATAATAGAAAATCAAAAATTTAACACACAGATAGAAACTTCGGATTGGCGATATAGTGCTAGTATAGTCGGGCTTATAAAATATTTTGATTATCTTGTGGCTATAGGAAAAGATGTAGAATCTAATTTATATAAAATTGAACATGATGTTTTATCATATCATAGTGATGAGATTACAGAAGAAAGATACTTCATGTTTGTGGAGCATTATTTTGAGGAATATATGCACCATAAGGACGTAGAAAAAATATTAAGAGGTGATGAAGTTACTGATGAACAAATAAAATTAGTGAACGATAAATTAAAAGCGAATGCTATTATGAAAAAAGTTTTTGGAGAACTTAATTTTTCTGGTGAAAATAAAGAAATCATATTACAAAAAATTGATAAAAATAGACTGTTATTGATAAAAGAAACATTTCGAACTGGAAAAAGTTTATATGCAAATTTTTCAAATACCAATAGTTTATTTTTAGAGCAAGGCAGCATTTGCAGAATACAAAATTATAATATAGATGCAGGTAAAAAGAGTAAATCAATTTCATATAATTGGGATTTTAAAACATATAACTTTGAAGATGAAAAGGAGTTTGATTTTATTCCTTTTGCATTTTCAAAATCATATGAATCCTTTTTTATAAATAATAATTATTCTATAAAACAACTGTTTAAAACAAATAATTTAATTATTCATAGTGATAACCCTAGAAGTACATTATTTGGTGAACTGAAGAATTCTGCTGAATTTATAGATTTTGATGTTGAGGTAATTATAAAAAATAGAAACAATGATTATTTTGAGACATTGTATATTAGAAAAGATGCTATTGAAATATTTGAAAAAATTAAAAATTATAAAGCAATCAAGATGAAATATAAAGTAAATGATAACTATTATATAGATTTTGAAAAAGAAGTAACGGATAACATTTTAAATAAAGTGAAATTGGATTCTTTGATAGAAATGCTATTGAAGGCTGATTCAAATTATTCATATAATATCAGAACGCTTATAGAAATTAACACATTAATTTATGGAGGAGATAAAATGGACAAGCAAATGAAATCTGCATATGCAAGTGCTAAAAGAGTAATGGCAGAAATTCCAGAAAACAAAGTCAATAGTTATAAGCAGAAATTAATCAGCGCAATAACCTTTAAAGATTATGAAAGGTTTTGCGAAATATTATTACAGTTATCTTCTTATTCTGGGGTCGTTTTTGACTTTGCCTATGACTTATTTGCAGATTTTGATGCAAATAAAAATATAGCCTATACATTTATAAATGCACTTAATAAAGAATTTAATAAAGATAATGGAGGGAAAATAAATGAATAAAAAAGCATTGACGCTTACGGTTGTTGCAAATATGACATCTAACTATGGAGAAGGTCTAGGAAATATATCGAGTGTTCAAAAAGTATTTAAAAATGGTAAGAGTTATGCAACAAGGAGCAGAGAGAGTCTTAAAAATGCGATAATGATACAAAGTGGCATGTATGATGATCTGCAAACGGTAGTTGACAAGAAAGTAAATCAAAAGGTCGTCTCCGATGAGCTTAATGCTACAAATTGCAGAGCTTTAGAAGGTGGATATATGAATACAACTGGAAATACATATATCAGAAAGAGTTCTTTTTATTTAACTGATGCAATTGCTTGTGATGATTTTGTAAATGAAACAAGATTTCATAATAATTTGCACCTTGCATCAAATTTTGCAAAAAACAATAATTTAAATTTACAAACTGATGCAGGTAAATGTGGTTTGATGCCATATCAATATGAGTATGACAAAACTATGAAAATGTATAGTATAACGATTGATCTTGATATGATAGGTAAAGATGAAAATTTTGATACACCAGAAGCTGATGCCAAAGAAAAAGCGGATAGAGTTATCTCTATATTAAATGCAGTTGAAAATCTTAATTTGGTGGTAAAAGGAAATCTTGATAATGCTGAACCGTTATTTGTTGTCGGTGGTTTAATTGATAGAAAAACTCACTATTTTGAGAACGTGGTAAAGGTGAAAGAAGATAAGTTATCAATTACAGCAGACTTAAAAGATAGAATAGCAAAAGGCTGTAATGTCGCTTTATTAGAAGGAGATATTTTTAAAAATGAAGTTCAAATCAAAAATGAACTAACACCAATTAGCGTTACTAAATTTTTTGATGGTTTAAGGAAACAAATTAACAGCTATTATGGGGTATAAGTTATGGAAGTTTTAAGGATTATACTAACGCAAAGTAGTGCAAATTATAAAAAAGAAGAAACTGTTTTAAATAAAATGACTTATCCGCTTCCGCCATTTTCAACAATAATCGGAGCGTTATACAGTGCTTGTGGTTACACTGATTATAATGACCATCCAATGGATATAAGCATTCAAGGTAAATATGAATCTATGCATAAAGAACCGTATACGGATTATTGTTTTTTGAACTCTATTATGGATGATAGGGGGATTTTAGTGAAAATGAGAAATGGAAGTTTGTTATCAACGGCATTTGATAAGGTCGCTAAGGCTAAAAAACCGCAAGGAAATAGTTTTAGAAAAGGAACGACCATCGAGGTTATAAATGATACGTTGCTAGAAGAATACAGAGAATTAAAGAATTTATCAGAAAAGATAGCTGAATTTAAAAGTAATCGGATTGATAAAGCGTTAGAATTTATAAAAAAACGTAAGAAAACATTAGCGGCTAAAAAGAAAACTTGTGAAACTAATTCACAAGCAATGAATGCGATTTCTAGCAGAGAAAAACAAATAAAGGAATTAGAAAAAACAATCAAAGAGAGATTAAAAGACTATGAGAATAAACAATATAAAATACCATACTCGCAATTTGCAAGTCTTACAACTTCTTTAAAATATTATGAAATTTTAAATAATGTAGAGTTAATACTTCATATAAAGAGTGATAAAGATACACTTAATGATATTAAAAGCAATATATATCATTTGAAATCAATTGGCAGAAGTGAAGATTTTGTGGATGTTAAAGAGGCTTGCTTTGTAGAGCTTGTCGATGAAATTGAAGATGAATTGATTAGTGAATACTCTGCGTACATAAATTATGAGCTTGTTAAAAATAAGTGTATATATCTAAAATCTAGAACTGGAACCTCAGCTAATGGAACAAAATATTATCTAAATAAAAATTATGTCATAAAAGATAATAAGCGGGTATTTGTCAAAAAGAAAGTTGTGTATGCATCTAATTATTTGGCAAGAAAAAGTGGAGATAATCTTTATTTTGATATTGGCAAAGATAAATCATATGTAGTTAACTTCAATTAAAGAGGTGTATTGTGGATTTAACGATTTACAAGGCAAAGGATAATAAAACGATTAGAGAACATACGGATGATGCATTGAAAAATCTTGATGTTCTACAAAATTTTAATTATATTAAAAATCAACATGTATATGATCTTACAAAGATTTCATTGGAGTATCATGATTATGGTAAAGTAAACTTGCCTTTTCAAAAAAGAATGAACAATCATACTAAATTTGACGAAACTATAGAGATAGCGCATAATGTGCTGTCTCTGTATTTTATCAATGAGAATGATTTTGACAACAGTGAGGATTATTATAAAGTAGGTTTTGCAGTTTTATATCACCATAATTATTGTGATAACTTAAAAATTATACAGAATCAAAGCAAAAGATATTTAATAGAGAAATTATTAAAAGATTTTAAAATTTACCCTATTAAATATGCATACGAAGTTGCTGATAATATAAAAGCTATGACAGAAAATGAAGAAGCGATTTTAGTAAAAGGATTACTGCATAAATGTGACTATAGTGCAAGTGCTGAAATTCCAATTGAATATAAAAATGATTTTTTAAACGCGGGATTGGAACAGTTACTAGCGAAATGGAAAATGAAAAATGTGAATGCAAATTGGAATGAGCTTCAGCTGTTTTGTAAGGAAAATACGAATCATAATATCGTAGTTACAGCACAGACTGGCATGGGAAAAACCGAAGCTGGTTTACATTGGATTGGGAATCATAAAGGATTTTTTATATTACCATTGAAAACCGCGATAAATGCTATATACAAAAGGGTCAAAAAAGATGTTTTAGAGGAAAATCATGTTGAATCTAAAGTCTCACTGCTTCATTCAGATGCACTGGCATATTATAATAGCGATACGAAAAATGTACAGTCTGAAATGGATATCATGGATTACTATAAGCAGAGCAGACAATTTTCTATACCGCTTAGTATTGCAACGTTAGATCAATTATTTGATTTTGTTTTCAAATACCAAGGCTATGAACTAAAATTGGCGACCTTGTCTTATTCAAAAATAGTCATTGATGAAATTCAAATGTATGCCCCAGAGTTACTTGCCTATTTGATTTATGGCATTAAGACAGTGCATAAATTTGGCGGAAGAATTGCAATTTTAACAGCAACATTACCTCCTTTTATTAAAGATAGGTTAAAAGAAGGAGAAGATCCGATACAGTTTAAGGAAAAAACATTTATTAATGCGATAAAAAGACATCATGTAAAAACGTATCCTAGTCAGATAAATGCCGACAGTATATATAATAAATTTTTAGAAAATAAGCAGAAGCGTAGCAATAAAATCCTTGTAGTCTGTAATACAGTTAAAAAGGCGCAGCAAATTTATACTGCGCTTGCGGAAAGAGGAATATCCAATCTAAATATATTGCACAGCAGGTTTATAAAGTCTGAACGAGCGGCAAAGGAAAAAGAAATCCTAGAGTTTGGTGAAACTGAAAAACAAGGCGAGGGTATTTGGATTGCAACACAAATTGTAGAAGCGAGTTTGGATATTGATTTTGATTATTTATTTACAGAGCTTTCAGATATCAGCGGATTATTCCAACGATTGGGAAGATGTAATAGGAAAGGTTTAAAATCTATAGATGAACCTAATTGTTTTGTATTTTTAGAAATAGAGAACAGTCTTTTGAGAAATGGTGATAAAGGTTTCATTGATAAAAGAATATATGAATTATCAAAAGAAGCAATAGAAAATGTAAATGGACTATTAACTGAAAACGATAAAATAAATATTATCAATCAATATTTAACAACAGAAAAAATAGCTGGTAGTGATTATTTAAGACGTTATCGTGAACTTTTGAAGTGGATAGAAGAATTAGCCCCTTACGAAATGGACAAGGTGGATATTAATTTTCGAAATATTATATCTTGTGATGTAATACCAAATGAAATTTATCAAAAACACAAAGTAGAAATAGATGAAAATTTTATAAATTTATTGAAACCTATTCACCCTAATTTAGATGAAAAAGAAAAAAATAAAATAAAATTAGAAAAAGTACAGCTGAGGGAAGAAATTAAAAAGTATACTGTGCCAATTCGTTATGATATTCGTTCTATTAAAAAAGCAGGGGCATTTATCAAGGGGATTCAACTAAGTAAAAATGAATTTATTCCTATCGTAAATTGCCAGTATAATGAATTAGGCTTCATACGCTTAATCAAGAATTGAATCTGTCGATGGCAGATACTGCGAAAAACCCGTGAGTTCGACAAGCATAGATGTACATTGCCTCGAAGGGCTTTTTTATAGAGATATATACTGAAAAATCTATCATAACAGAAGGAGCTTTGTCTAATCGACAGAATGATAACATAGAAGTACTTAAGGAATAGGTCTCTTGGATGTACCAGATTCAAATCTAACCATAGTGGAATGTAAATGAGTTGGACACAATTCGTGATAGTGATGGTATTGCGATTCAAATCTAACCATAGTGGAATGTAAATCGCTAAAAATAAAATACCATCATTCATTTTTACCACGATTCAAATCTAACCATAGTGGAATGTAAATTGTGTTATTTGTGCATCCATAGCACCCGGCAACATTGCGATTCAAATCTAACCATAGTGGAATGTAAATGAGTTTTAGTTCGTTGCTCTAATGTATTGTAACGATGATTCAAATCTAACCATAGTGGAATGTAAATTTGTCATATCTTGGTTATCTCTGATGATTATATCACCGATTCAAATCTAACCATAGTGGAATGTAAATTAGGATAAAGCAAGTATGTGCGTTATTACTGGATAAAGATTCAAATCTAACCATAGTGGAATGTAAATTGCGAAAGTTGTGGACGTATTGCAGGCGAAGGCATTGATTCAAATCTAACCATAGTGGAATGTAAATCCGGAATTATTTCAATATCAAAACTGCATAAATCAGATTCAAATCTAACCATAGTGGAATGTAAATTCATAATTAGGCGGTAATTCAGATTCAATTCCCTTGATTCAAATCTAACCATAGTGGAATGTAAATGCAAATATTTCGCTGTATCTAATTCGTGGATGGTTGTGATTCAAATCTAACCATAGTGGAATGTAAATTTGGGATAGATGCTGTAATTTTGCCAGCTTTTTTAGATTCAAATCTAACCATAGTGGAATGTAAATGTTCGTTTATGTGATGCAATCTTAAGTACTGAAGCAAGATTCAAATCTAACCATAGTGGAATGTAAATGAAGGTGGGCCAAATACAGCACTAACTAAGGATGACCGATTCAAATCTAACCATAGTGGAATGTAAATCTGACAGACAATGTTTCGGCTATAGCCCCGACACAGGGATTCAAATCTAACCATAGTGGAATGTAAATATCGAACCAACACTAGCAAGGTCATCAAAATCAATGATTCAAATCTAACCATAGTGGAATGTAAATGTCTCAAGATCAACTCCTAATCCTGCTCCTTCTTTGAGATTCAAATCTAACCATAGTGGAATGTAAATGCATATTTAACGTTTACTGGTAGTGATGCAGGTAAGATTCAAATCTAACCATAGTGGAATGTAAATTCGTAATAAGGAATAAGTTTAAGTTTACCCTGTGACGATTCAAATCTAACCATAGTGGAATGTAAATCAAGTAACGATATGTCAGCAGAAGAAATTCATCAAGAGATTCAAATCTAACCATAGTGGAATGTAAATATATACTTAGTTGGCACCACTACCCGCATATGATACGATTCAAATCTAACCATAGTGGAATGTAAATGCGTCCTTAACGTCTTTCTTATGTTCTTCAATGAAGATTCAAATCTAACCATAGTGGAATGTAAATATTAATGTAATATCTTTACTCATTTATTCATCGTCCGATTCAAATCTAACCATAGTGGAATGTAAATTTAGAAGAGTATAAGAAACTACATCCTAAAACAAAGGATTCAAATCTAACCATAGTGGAATGTAAATTTATCATATTGAGTATTATTATATTGTGTTATTGCTGGATTCAAATCTAACCATAGTGGAATGTAAATAAAGAAATAAATGAAGCGGTTGAAACCGGTGCTGAGATTCAAATCTAACCATAATGGAATGTAAATGTAGAAAAAAAGATTCGAGGCCTTGCATGGGTCGCTGGATTCAAATCTAACCATAGTGGAATATAAATATTTATGACATAACAGACGACAACATTATAGGGCCAATCTGAAATTTAACCATAATGGAATGTAAATACGGTATAAATGTGATGTGGTTCTGCAAACGCTGGATGATTCAAATCTAACCATAGTGGAATGTAAATGTTATATTAGGTAAACCAGCTTCTATAATCTGACCTGATTGAAATCTAACCATAATGGAATGTAAATTGATTAAGGAAAGGCAAGTCTAAACCTTCTTGCACTATCTAAAATCTAACCATAGTGGAATGTAAAGGGTCGCGGGGATAATTATGCGGAGTATGTGGTTGAACTTCAAATCTAAACATAATGGAATTTAAATAACGTTGCCATAATTGTTTGGAGCTTATCAATATGAAATTGAAATCTAACCATAGTGGAATGTAAATGTGTATGCGGATAATGTGCTGGAAAAGAGCTTGGAAGGATTCAAAGTTAACCATATAATGGAGAATATAAAAATACACACTGCTATCGAGCTAGGTCGGAATGAGTTAAATATAGCCATATTGGTAAAAAAAGAAGAAAAAATCTTTTTTTAGTGAGGGGGCTAGTGAAATTATTAGATAATCGTCCATCAATAAAATGAATACCAAGACACAAACCGTGTCTTGGCTAGTTTTATTTTCGAAATGAGTTAAACTGTGATGATAGAATATTAGTTGCCTCTTGTCTTTTGGATTCAAGCTCATGTAAATAAATTGCGGTAGTCTTAATATCTGTATGGCCAAGCATATGCTGTACTGTTGTTAAAGGAACACCATAGGCTAAAGCGTATGTTCCTGTCATATGACGGAATGAATGTACAGTTATTTTAGGTAGAGCATTTTCTTTACAGAATTTGTGTAGCCAACTGGAGAAGCAGGTGGGAAAGGCTTGTCTAACTTCATTTGTACCTGAAGTATGCTTTCGTTCAAGAAAGATAAACTGTTTTGGATTTGTGTAACCTTTATCTGATAAATATTCTTCTTGGATTTTTTTGTGTTGATTTAAAAGCTCAATTGTATAATCATCAATTCCTAACCATCGTGTTGATAAAGTTGTTTTAGGAGGTTTTAAGCCAATTGGTTGATGTGGGATAATCTCACAAGCCTTGTTGATAAAAATTCGTTTGTTATTAAAATCAATGCTATCCCAGGTTAAAGCCATAAATTCTCCACGTCTTGCGCCAGTCAAAGAACAAAGGCTTACCATTAACTTATACTTTACATTGAGTGGGGAATCATCGAGACTTTCAACTAATTTTAAGAAACGCCTAAAATCATCTTCTTGCCAGATTGGTAAACGACGGTAGTTTGCTTTGGGAATATCTCCTTTTGCAATAAGATTACAAGGGTTTTGTGAAAGATACTTCCATTCAACAGCTTTGTTTAATATACTACGCAATAGTTTATAATGCATTTGCACACTAGCGTCAGACAGAGTACTTTCATTTTTACCATCCATGCGCATACCGATTTTTCGAAGTTCTTCAATAAAACGTAAAATATCAGTATCAGAAATTTTGTCGAGTTGTTTCTTGTAAAAAGCAGGTAAGAGTCTACTGTCTAATAATATTTGCTGCCTGACTACTGTCGTATTACTAAGTTTATTAGCGTATCGCTCAGACCAGAGTCTTACAAATTCACCAAATGTTATTTTTGTACCTGCGATCACAGGTTTATTAGCCACTTCAACATAAAATTTTGCTAATTCCTTGTCGGCAGCTTGTTTCGAACGAGCAGTAATCCGCTTGGTTTTTCTAATTTGCTTTCCGTTCATATCATATCCTAGGGATACACGTAGTTCCCATTTGTTAGAACCTAAATCAACAATTGCTCCGGCCATAATAATACCTTCTTTCTTAAAATAGAAAAAAGGTGTAATTAAAATTACACCTTTTAAAATCAATATATTTAATTGTTTTTGTATCAAAATAAGCATAAGACCTTATTTGTAACTTGAGCGTTGTTTTTGTGCCCAAGTAGGTTTATTAAAATTTTTCTCTACCCACTTTTCCAATGCAGAACGTAGATACAGGTAAGATTTTCCTTGTTTTATTGCAGGCAGTTCTCCTGTACGTGTCATTTGCAATACTCTAGCGTATTTTAGTTTTCCTTGAAAAAATATGTCAGCTACTTCAGCAGCTGTCCAAAATGTAAGTGGCTCACTTGCTTCATTAGTAAAATCGGTTGACGTATATGTATTGTTCATAGAAGAATTCATAATTGTCACATCCTTTCTTTTTTATTCTTAAGTTTGCATGTTTGTAAACTTTTATTTTCTGTCATTTTTATAATATATAATTGAAATGTAATACTATTCGAAAGTGTCATCGATAGACTCAGCAGCATTATCATCATCATACAGTTCAAGTAAGGGGAGATTATACTGTTGCAATATTTGGTTTATGTATAATTTGTAATTGTACATATCTCTTTTGGTCATACTGAATTTTTTCCCAGTAAACATGTTTACTGTATTAAGTACATAATGGATATGGATATTACCCGTATTAAAATGAGTAGCCATCAAAATTTGATATTCATTGGCATAATATTTTCCGATTTGGCAGCCGATATCTAGAAGAATCTTAGTTGGTAAGAAAGTATTACTATCAAAGCTAAACATAAAATGCTTATATTGTCGGCCATCAGTTTGACTCCATATTTTTTTAACTGTATCCATTTCTTCAAATGCAAAATTTGGATCAATTCCAAAACCATATATTAAAGATGGACAAGTTTTTTCTTCATTTTGAACATAGTTAATAACTCCAAATAATGTACGAGGATTTTGATGTATAAATTTAAAATAAGACATTGCTAAGCACTCCTTTTGGTAAAATAGTAAGTAATAAAAAAAAGACCGATTATCGGTCTTTGGAATCATCGGATAAGGCATTCCGCAACTGTAGGACTACTTTTCCAAGAAGATCATTTGTTTCTTGAATTTGAGAATTAAGCGGCATAGTGAGAAGTATATTTCGTATTTCATGTACAGTTTGTAATATTTCTCTACCTTCTGGTACAACTATAATTTGACTGTTTTGACAGGCTGCGCAAATATAATCGCTTCTATTTAAGTTTGATTGTGAAGCTTTTTTATCAATTTCATCTGCCGTTGCCGTTGTGGTACGAATAGATATAGTTTTTGTTTTTCTTTTATCGACGGATTTCTTTTCGTAAATAAGTTCTTTTTTTTGCATGATTAATGCCTCCTAAAATATATTAATAAATTTGTAATACAGACTGGTTACTTGCCCCTACTTATCTATATTATTTATAGGAACTATAAGGTATCTGTAGTATCTATTACATCTTATCTATACTAGTTACATATATACTTAATATAATGTTATGATTGTTTAATTATATTTAAAGCATAATAATAGTAGTTAACTAATGATAATCGTAATTACTATTTAGTTAGGTATTGTATATTTTTATATTTAAAGATGACTTTGTTTCTTTTTATAATTAGTTGTGAATAAAATCAAATTTGAAATTCAAATAAACTAAAAAGTAAACCACTAGGACATTGATATATTCCTAGTGGTTGTTTTATGATGGTATCAATATGAAGTGATTTTTAAAAAAATAATAAATGTTATTTTGCTAATAATTTTTAATTTGCACTATTTTGTTGAAAATTTACCCTGAATTAATGTATTATATACATATAAAAAATAACACATTTTAAATTTTAACACACGAGGTTTGATTATGGAAAATATGAAAGAAAAAAATATAAAACGATTTGATACTGTATATAGAAATATAAAAAATTATAATAAAGAAATAATGATTTATAATTCTTTGATGCAATATAGAGAACTAGTTCAGGAATATCAAACAATATGTTTTCGATATATTTATCAGGATAAAGTCAATCAATTTGCAGGGCAGAATAATATTTCAGATCAATATGTACGCCAAGAAGTTGAAATGGTATTTTTAAACATGTATAGTTTCTTTTCTAATCCATATGTTTTTGCTTTAAATAAAAATAAAGAAATATATTGCATTGGAAAAATTGAATTTTCTTTTAATAGAGATAATTATCAAAGTGTATTTCATAAATGGGGGTACTACTGTCCGTCTGAGAAATTTATTGATAGTCTATATCAAGTGTTGGCGCTGAGAAAAGAAAAAGGCCCATATTGGAAGTATATTAATTATAAGATGATAAATAATTGTTCTGATTGTGTTTTTGAACGACTAGAGTGGTTTACATTTTTTGAAGGAAACATCTTTTTTACATATGATAATAAGAAAGAATTGTTGCATGAAAAAACATATAAAATACCTGTTATTGTAAATAATCAGGCAGCAAAATCTGGCTATTGCTTTTCGATGTTGAGACAACCAAATGTAAGACAGTTTAAAGCTATTATGGATTTGATAAAACCGTTTATTGAAAGTGGAAATTCATTATCGATAGTAAAACACAATGAGCAGAGATGTCTTCAGTTTATAATACATCATTTACAGAAAAATTATAGTTTGGTTAAATCAATACAGATAAATGAAGAGTATATAGTACAATCAAACTTGAAGGCTAGACTCGTAAAAAGAAATGAAGTATCCAATAAATGTAAGGGGGTTTCTGAAAAAAATACAGGTAATATACCAATTAATTTTATTCGATATTTATCTATGTTAGATAATGAACATTTAGAAGTTTTAGATCAACTTGCTATCACTATAGCAAGAATAAATCTATTGAAAGAAAAAAAGGATAGGATGTCAAAAGGGATTATACCTAAAATAACAATTATTCTCACGGCTAATGTTGAGGTAATAAAAAAATTTTTTATAGATCTCTACCCTACATCAATAAAACTAGTGAATAATATATCTGAATTATGTAATAAGAAAAAGCTTACTGAAAACATTTTATTTAAGCTCAATGGGGGAATCTTGCAAATTGCTGAGAGTAGTGGTCGCGTTAAGGAAGAAGACCTAAAAATTTTAAAAAAGTTTGTTAGATCAATGTCTGTGAGCAAAATAGATAATGCCGTTGGTAGTATAAAATATATTAGTAATTGTCACTATATCTTGCTTGCTGATAAGCAAGAAGAGGTAAATGTTTATCAAAACTATTTTAATGGGCTTGCAGAAGTAATTATTCTTAAAGGAAAGAAAGTAACAGAACTAACAACGCTAAGTGATGAGGCAAAACCTTTACAGTTGGATGAATTTGACTATCATTGGATACATACCATATTTGCAACGTATGGCTTGTTACTGTTGACTGAAGAAAAAGGTAGAACCAAGAAAAAGGAAACCGTATTGGATATTCCAGAAGTGGTAAAAGACTTTATAGAAGAATGTTGTACAAATAATGGCGATTGTTATGTAGATGATCTTCATTTACTATATAAGCATTATTTTATAAAAAAATATGGAATTGAGCCAATTAAACGAATTCGGTTAGTAAACCTATTGAAACTAGACGGACAATACAAATATTGTCAATTGAGGCATAGTGCCAAAGATTATAAGTGGGGATTTAAAGGTCTTTCTATAAAAGAGGATAAAATAAATGAGTATGTAAAATCACAGAGTGATTGTCAATTAACAGAAAAAACGGTTTTGGAACATATAGAAAAAATTAACGAAAAAGTAATACCATTACTTGAAGTGAAAAAATCTGAGTACAATTTAGAGAAATAAAATGGCATAAATTTTTATTTAAAGAGTTATTAATGATTACCAGTAAAATTAAAGTAAATAAATTGATATAATAGTGAAAAGTACAAAACATGTATTACTGTAACCTAAAGTGTGGTTTATTGTTTGGGGAGAAACAAAAAAATAAAGGGCTTGGCAATCGCCAAGCCCTTTGATTATATGAATGAACTTTGATTCATTACATAATCAATAACACCCTGTTTGGGGATTTTCCATACGCGGTTATATCGAAAGCATTTCAATTGGCCGGATGCTAATAGTTTATAGCTAGCATTTTTACCAATGGATAGCATTTCACAAAGATCTTCTACAGTTACTATGTCGTCATATTGTTCAAACATGATTTTTTTACCTCCATAAAGATTGTATTAATGTAATGTACAAAATAAAATGGATAAATATTTATGTTGTAAAAAGATTATATAAACGCATAATTAATCATAAATGCACGCTATTAACTCTAACGGTTGATAATCTGTTCAGTATAATTTAGTATAGATGTTTTTGAAATTAAAAAAGATCTCCCTCGTTTGGTGACTTTTAATTTGCCTTTATGGATGAGATTATAGATAAAAGAGGAACTGGCTCTGAGCATAACAGCAGCTTCAGCAACAGTAAGTAACTCGAATTGATTAAACATCATTATTCACTTCCTACTACAATTTATTTACCATTATGTTAGGTTAAAAAAGAGCAGAATTGATTAAAAAGCACAAGAAAGTCATGCTATATAAAGTAAAAACAATAGATAATATGTATGAATAAAAGAGAGGTGGTTAGAAGACAACGAATTTCTAAAGTATCGATAGTTTTATAAGGGCCGAGAAAACAATTGGTGGAATTGAAATAATCCATATGATAAAAAGGGTTGGGCTGAATTTATAAATAAGATTATGGGCATTCCTGCTGTATATTATGAAGAAAATAAGGATTTCTAAGACTTGGTAAAATTTTAAAATCAGAATCGAGTATTTCATATTGTTTAAAATGTTTTATAGTATGATATATATTGGATAAAATTGCTCTTTTTTGCAGGAATTGAAACAATAATATTGAAGGTATTATTGTATAAATGATAAAAGGAGTTGAAATAATGTTCGCTAAGTTACTTTTGGATCAGGAAAAGAAAGGATTTTTAGAATTACTATATTATTTATCTAGAATTGATGGTCAGGTATCAAAGTGTGAAATTGACTATATAAAGGCAATTGCAAGCGAAATTGATGTAGATTTCTCTGAACTAATCAATAACGGGGAAAAAGAAATTAAGATAGACGAGATTTTGAGACAGATGATTAGTCCTATGTCTAAAAGAATAGTGATTCTAGAATTAATAAATATTGCTTTTACCGATAGGAATTATACGGTACCAGAAAAGCAAGGAATCAGAGTAATTGCTAGTATTCTTGGGGTCGATGAAAATGAGATTAAGGCTTTAGAAGAGTGGGTGGCTGAAGGTATTAAATGGTCTGATCTGGGACTGACTTTGATATCTGAGGGAGGAAAGTAAAATGGCGAAAGCTGATCACGTTAAGGTATATAGAGTTGGCTATTGGCATCATGGTATTGATATAGGTGACGGGACAGTAGTTCATTACACTGGTGAGCCAGGGAAAAAGGAAAATGCATTTGTCAAAAGAACTACTATGGAAGAATTTCTTGATAGTGGAAAAATTGAAGTTGTAGAATATGATTTTGCTGATTCTGTATCAATAGTAGTAAACCGAGCATTGGAGCGCATTGGGAAAAAAGAATATAACTTGTTTACTAATAATTGTGAGCACTTTGCTCGTTTTTGCAAAACAGGGGAGCTAAAAAGTGAGCAAGTAGAGGATGTTATCGCATCAACTAGTGGTGCAACGTCTGTGGCAGCTGGGACTTATGGAGGTATCGCTGTTGCATCAAGTGCTGGGTCAGTAGCAGGTTTAAGTGGTGCCGGAGTTATGTCCGGATTAGCGGCTATTGGTCCTGCAGGTGCTATAGGCGGAGTTGCCACATTAGCTGTGGTACCAGCAATGGCAGCTAATATGGCGGTTAGTAAGATACTAAATGATGATCCTCTTCTAAGTAGTAAAGAAAGAGAGGCGAGGTCTGTAGGTAGGATGGCTGCAAAAGTTGGAACGGCAGCTAGTGCGGTCGGGACTCTTGCTACAATATCTGCATCAGGAACTGTGGTTGGGCTTAGTGGTGCAGGTATTACAACTGGGTTAGCTACAATTGGTGGAACTGTTGGAGGTGGAATGGTTGCGGGAACTGCTGTTGCTATTGCTGCTCCTGCGTTAGCAGCAACAGCAGTCGGAATAGGGGTATATAAAATGTTTAAGTGGATTCGTAACTAGTGACTTTAAATTTTGCATTTTTGAATCTTCTTGAGAGTGCGATTTATGAATGTAGTAAAAGCAAGGCCGCAGAGTCTTGCTTTTTTACGTGCGCCCCGTATGGGTGCAATCTAACGGGTGAAAGTATCGAGTGTGGGTAGATAGTGCCAAGCACATAGTGTAAGATAAGACCAAATAAATAATAAAAATTCAAGGGTGAATATAGTATATTTGAGCTATCTATTTAATTTGAATTATATATGGTATATCCTTGCGAAAGATCATAGTAACATAGAAAAATATCGGGTTTTTTAGATGATTTTTATTTTATAATTGGGAATAATTGTAATATGAATTTTTTAATAAACAGGATACTAAACGGTTTTAATGGGAGATGCTTTATGCATTTTACCATTGAAATCGTTTTTGTTTATTCTCCTGATATCTAAACAAAAATAGAAAATAAATGTTTATAATAGCATTTATAGATAAATGAGTTTATGTAGACATTAAAGGTCAATTGCCAAAATTATCACTATAAGTGTTAATATCATGACTATTCTGGAGAAGCATGTTTTAGGAAAGTGTGTCATAATAGCAGTAGAACTAGTAATATCGGGTTAATTGAAATATTTACCGTTAAATTTAAGCTTTCGGGGATAAAAATTGCTTGTTATAGAGACTAAAAAGATTATTGCAAATGCAGTTAGCACATAAGTAAGAGCTATTTAAGTAAAATTGAGCGTGCGTACATTGAGAATATATCATTGTCTACGATCATGTCGATTACTTACGGTTTTGGTATACCAGTTTATCTGCTATTAAAATTTGATAAAAATGAGATTTTGTCCGATAAAATAAAAATTAAGCTTATTTATATTGGATTATAAAAAGGAATATTGACATTATTTAGCGAAAAATGGAATATATATATAATTTTTAGTATTGCTATAACCCGCTAATGATAAAACACTAAACTAGGTATTTATTTGTGGTATAAAAGAAGGGGGATTTAAACCGAAAGACCACGTGAAGAAATGAAGCAGATTATTGCGAAGATGATGAAGAATTATAATAGCAAAAAAACTAATAATGTAAGGGGCTATGAAAGTATGAGTATTTATGATGATGTGGAACAAATTCGTAGAGAATTAGAAAATGACGAAAAGTTAAAAATAAAAATAGCATTATTTGGGCAACCTGGATCAGGAAAATCCTCTTTAATCAATGCAATTATCGATGAGGAGATTGCTAAAACAGGTCAAGAAACCGATGTTACCCAAGAGGCACAGATTATAGAATGGAAAGACTTAATTTTTGTTGATCTACCAGGGTATGGAACAACTAAATTTCCACCCAATCAATGGTTTGATGAGTTTAAACCAGAGGAATATGATTTATTTTTGTGTGTATTTAATGGGAAATTTCATGAAGCAGATACTTCTTTTTTTCAACAGTTAAAAGAAGAGGGAAGAGTCTGCTTGTTTGTTAGAAATTTTTCTGATGGAATATGGGCTAAGAATAAAGGACAATCAGAATTAAGGAATGATATAATACTTGATGTTCAGCTACAAGTTAAGGAAGAGGTTAAGGTGTTTTTTACGAGTTGTAAAGATGGAGAAGGGATAGCGGAACTAACTGATGGTATTGATAAGGCACTAGATCCCGCTAAGGCTGATAAATGGGTTAGAAATGCAAAAATTTACTCTCAAAAAGATCTTAAAAAGAAAAAAGAATTGTGTAAAAATCTAGTATATAAATATTCGGCACTTGCAGCGGCTAATGCAATTAATCCTATTCCAGGAGTTGATGTTGGAGTGGATGTAGGGGTTATATTCAAGTTGTTCTCTGAAATACGAAAGACATATGGTTTAGATAATAATCAGCTAGAAAGTTTTGTCCCTATTTTACCAGTAGCCAAAAAAGTACTTGATTATGCAACTAAAGAAGGAATTTTGATATTATTAAAAAATTTTGCAAGCAGATATACTGTGAAAGAATTTAGCAAATACATACCTATTGTTGGACAAGTAATAGCAGCTACAACAGGTTTTGGCATAACGTTATCAGCTGGAAATTCATATTTAGAGGATTGTTATTTATTAGCTGAAAAAATTTACTTAGAAAGTCTTAAGGCAGACAAGGTGGGATAATAATGTGGTGGATTCCATCTACGATCGGGGCAGTAGGTGCAGTAATAAAAGTTTTAATTGCTGATGAAAGTAACAAATACTTCTTTTCTAATGCATTCACTCCCTTAGAAAAGAATTTTTTACGACTTGAAAGAATTTTAGGAGAAGACAATAAAGGTGCGATTGCATTTTTAGGTCAACCAGGTTCAGGAAAATCAGCACTTCTTAATGAAGTTACAAATGAAAAATGTGAACCGCGACCTCAAGTTGGGCAGTGTACCGATACTACTGATTGGAGTATTTCAAATGTTACTTTTTTTTGCAATTATTTCAATATGAAATTTATAGATACGCCTGGGTATGACACTCTAAAACATCCAGTTGAAAGTTATATTCAGTATTTTCCTTTTAATAAAATGCAAAAGGTGATTTTTATGGTTAAAGGAAAACTGCATCAATCAGATGAACAAATATATAATAAATTAGTTGATTTTTATGGTGATCAAGCATATCAGAAAATACTTATCGTACGTAGTTTTTCAGATGATATTTCAGAGAAAGAGAGTGATGAAATATTGTCTGATTTAAATTCGAAATTGAGATATGAAGTTCATAATATTAAAGTTGTTTTGGTAAGCAGTAGGTATGGTCAAGGAATTAAAGAGGTTCAAGATTTTGTTGGTATATAGTATAATTAATATAAGGCGTGAAATATAAGTTTTAAAATTATTGTCAAGAAACTAAATATCAATTATATATTATAACCATGAATAGCTTGCAAGCCTTTGAATATATCAAAGAGCCCTTGCAAAGGAACATAATAAAGGCATTAGCTTTAAGCAGCTAATGCCTTTATGTATTTTAAGGAGGAAATCATGGAAATATTAAACATGCAAGAAAATGAAAATTCATTGCAAGCATTATCTGATGCAGAATTACTAAGCTTATTCTTACCACCTCAGACAGCGAATGATCTTATTGCTGAATATCAAAGTATTTATGGGCTTGTGATGCGTACATCACCAATAGAACTTGCTAATGTAAAAGGTATAGGGAAGGCTAAAGTGCAGAAAATTAATTGTATCAGAGAACTTTTAAATCGTCTTCACAGCGAAAAACAAAAACAGACAGTACAAATAACTGCACCTAAAGACATAGCCGTTTATATGCAAAATATGGAACATTTAGAACAAGAAGAGTTTAGGATCATTATGCTGAATACCAAAAATAAAATTATCGGTCAGCAGATGATTTCAAAAGGCACTGTAAATGCAACTTTAGTATCAGCAAGGGAAATATTTAATCCAGCAATAAAAGCAATGGCAACAACTATTATCTTAGTACATAACCATCCAAGCGGTGATCCTGCACCCAGTAAAGAAGATATAAGAGTAACGAACACAATGATGAAAGCAGGCAATATAGTAGGGATAAAGGTACTTGATCATGTTATTATCGGTAAAAATAAATACTGTAGTATGAAAGAATCTGGGTTTATGGATCAAATTCAAATAAAGCAATAAATGGCGAGTAGGCGAAAAAGCTTACTCGCTTTTTTACTGTCAACTTATCAACCAAGTTATTAAATATATGCACATAAAAAATAAATGAAATGAGGAATTTTATCATGAAACAAGGTAGAAGCATTATGGAACTAGCAAAGGAATTAGAACGCCAACGTATGGCAAGAAAAGACTTTATCGCAGATACCCGCAATCTTGAAGTATACACAAAAGGTGGTATTACTCAATTATCTTTAGGTATCAACGATACTACAGAAACATTTATTCTCAATGAACTAGCCCATAACCAAATTGCAGCTAGGCTTCAGATTCCACAGAGGTATTACTCTAAAATGCGTGAAGAATATCCAAGCCTTTTAGACGATAATATCAACAGTTGGTTTGGTAAGAATGGCGAACGTAGAATGCTTCGTGTGCTTGATGGTAATATTAGAGCTTTCCTGTCTGACCGCTACCGTAGATTAGATAATTTAGAACTTGCTGATGCGGTACTGCCAATTATCAAAGAGATGAAAGGAGCAGAGATTGTATCAAGCCAAGTCACAGATACCCATACGTTTATTAAGGTAATCAATAAACGACTAAAAGCAGAAGTAACAGCAGGTGATGTTGTACAAGCTGGTATAGTAATCAGTAATAGTGAAGTTGGTTTAGGCAGTCTTAAAGTAGAACCACTCATTTATCGTTTAGTTTGTAAAAATGGTCTTATTGTTAAAGACTATGCACAAAAACGCTATCATGTAGGTAGACAAGTTAAAAATGATGATTCTGCTTATGAAATCTACTCGGATGAAACACTCCAAGCCGATGACAAAGCCTTCTTTATGAAAGTACAAGATACTGTGAGAACTGCCGTGGATGAAGCTAAGTTTCAATTATCCATAGAAAAGTTAAAAAATACTAAATATGAAACTACAGGCAATGATCCAGTTAAGACCGTGGAAGTTTTAGCAGATAAATACGTACTTAACCAAAATGAAAGAGGCAGTGTTTTGCGCCATTTCATCATGGCAGGAGATAACAGCAAATACGGCTTAATCAATGCCGTAACTAGAGCCAGTCAAGATATAGAGGACTATGGTAGAGCAACAGAACTAGAACGTTTAGGCGGTGAGCTGCTTGCAGTACCACCAATTAATAAAAACTTATTAACACATACACCTGTAGAAGTAGGAAATCATATGAAAAACATTACGAATGTTGTTGCACTAGCAAGATAATCACAATAAAACGTAGTTAATCACAAATAGTTGTGGATAAGTAACATTGATTTTAAAAAGAGCTGTAAGGAGAAATGTAAAATGATGATGAATGGATGCTTTTGTTACGAAGATATCAAAGCAGAACTCAAACAATGGAAAGATGTTTTTGCGATTACCTTAAGAATGGAATCTAATATAGATATCAGCATGACGTTAAATTACACACAAATTAAAGTATTAGCAGAAGGCCTATTAGCTTTAGCTAGTCAAACGGATAGTAAAAATTTTATAAACGCAGAAGCAAAGCAGATAAATGGATCAATGCAGATTAAATTCACTAAGGTTGAAAATGAAATAGTAGAAGAATCCTGCCAGCAAAATAGTTCAACTGCTCTAGCAGTAGTAAAATCACTATCGAAGGCTGGTTAAAATGAAACGAATACAAAGACAAAGCCCGACTGGAAAAGAGCAGTCGGGCTTCTTCTATAGGAGGAAAAATCATGCAAAAGATAGCGGCAAAATTAATCAATGTTATGCAAGAGTGTAGCTATGTCTCAAAGAAAGGGATCAATGATTTTCACCATTATAAATATGCAACTTCCGCTGATGTCTTAGAGAAAATCAATACAGCACTAGTAAAACAAAAAGTTTGTTCTGTCGTATTACCAGAGATACTTCAGCAAGCCGAGGTAACAACAACCAAAGGCAATATAGAACATTTTGCCACCGTTAAAATAAACATCATGCTCCTCGATGCAGAAAGTGGTGAATCCGTGACCATTTCTGGAATTGGCAGTGGACAAGATAGTGGGGATAAGGCGGTAATGAAAGCGCAAACTGCCGCAATTAAATATGCATATTTGCTCAGTATGGCGATTAGTACAGGGGATGATCCAGAGGCAGATTTAAAAACAGATGAAATTACAACCATACCAGCTAAAGAAAAACAATTGAAGCAACAAAATCAAACAATCTGCTGTGAATGTGGTACAAAACTCACAGCTGGAGTACGCAATGTATCTCTTAATAAATATGGTCGTCCATTATGTATGAAATGCCAGAAAAAGTTTCAAGGGGTAGCGTGAAATAGACTAACTTCACTTTTCTATTTGAATATTGCTATCCAGCCAAGTATCAATCAGTTGGTTTCCTATTAAAAATAGAGCCCGTTCTGCTTGCTGAGTTATCTCTACTTCGATAAGTAGGGTAATTACGGAATAGAGAAGAGGTAGGTCGGCAGGTGGAATATATTTGGCAGGCAAAGCTATATCATCTAGAATTTTATAAACAAGACGCTGTTTCTTTTCTAAATTGGTAGACGAAATATCCAGATATTGCTGAATTACTGGCGAATGAGTACCTAGATATTGAGTTATCGTTTGTTGAATCTGTTTTGTATATGACTTTTTATAGCTGAAAAAATCAATAATTTGTTCATCAGTGCAGCCATAGTCAGGCGTATTTTCAAAGCAATCGATATTGCAATGTACAATTCTTATAGATAGTGGCAAAGACAGCGTGACTTTTTCATCATACTCGCAATTGGTATAGTACCATTCGCAAAGATTGACTGATTCGGAAAAAATATAATGGGATAACTCAATATCAACCGCAGGATTTTGGCTGAAATAATGGCATAAATCCAAGAAGAAGTTTACTAGGTCAATAATATTATTGAAATTTTTTCCATTGTCGGCTGTAATCTGATAGGATTTGTATGTCCAAAGTTTATCCCATTCAAAATGAAAGTTTTCTGTTTTGCAAAAACGAGCTTTATGTTTGCTGACAACTTGGTAAATAAATATCGGCGCGATGTGTAATAACTCTTCATTGTTGGCCAGTAGGGAACATACTAGTGCAATATTATCCATAATAATTTTTGGATCGTGCTTTCTAGCAAAGGGGAAATATTTAGTGAAAGCTTGGAATACAAAATAAATATCTGCTTCATTACCTAATGATTGCAATGGAATATTCTTCATGGTGCACTGGCTTTTTAGTTTGTCGAAGGTGGTTTTGTAAGTAGATTTCCTAGAAAATTCATCAGCAAAAAACAATGTCTCTCTTTGCATTGTAAGGTAGCAACTTATATCCTGCTCTATTGTACGGTCAGTCCGTTCTATGTCAAATATTAGACCTTTATCACAAAGAACAGCCGTATAAAGTGGAAATAGGTCTTGTGGGGGAATGGTGTGCACAATTTGAGAAAGCTTTTGAATAAATTTAGGTTTGTTATTAATCGGCAAACGGTAGGTCGTGCAAAGATTTTTAATAGGAACGATAAAATATTGCAAACCTTCCTTTGCTTGTGTAAAAGTAAGGTTTTCCTGCTCTAATCGGGCTTCTAAAGTTTCTGTAGTATCAATTAATTGATTTATGATTTCGTATTCTTCAAAATTCATTCGTTTCACCTCTAATTACTATTGTAACAAGAAGTTGGAAAAAGATAAATCCGTTTTGTTTCCGAAAAATAAAGCTAAAATTCGGAAATAAAGCGGGTTTTTTCGTAATGACAATATTGTTATTCTGTAATCAGCCGGAATGAACTTGGAAGGGAGGTGGGAAAGATGGAGTTCTCGCAAAATATTGAACAGGCCTTGGCTTTATTTAAGAAAGAAAAGGGCAAGAAAAAAGCCTTTTTCTTTCATCAAGGCCAGATGTTTTACTTTTACGATCATGAATTTTGTGAACTCGACTATGTTAACCTATCATTATCATGTCGGCAAATACTAATTGAATATCAACTTCATGCCAGTGCCATAGATTCAATATTTATCCGCATAGACGAAGAAAAAATTTTGATCGTGAAAGACAAAGAGCGTGTGGAGTTTATCAGCAAGAATCCAGGTAATGATTCATTTAAACTAGCACTGTCATATGGTGTTTGTTATAACAAAGCAGAAAAGCAGTATCTTCGTGGCATAGTGTATGTGAATGCCAAAATCAATTCACGCATTTTTAGTGCTTATTTTACTGAACCAGATCTTACTGCATTATTTGAACAACTAATTTTTCAAAAGGAAGCAATTACTTCAACTGGACTATGCAAGAATAATTTTGCGATTGAAGATTTTGCAAAAAAAATAAATCATGAAAGTATTAAGGCTTTATCAAAACTGTATTTGCAGGGAAAAAATCTGACTACTTTTGACTATTGAAGATACTTTTGCTAATATTAGCACTATTTGTGTCAATAATCATACCTTTTGTGACAACACGAATCATGGTATTTGTGAAATAATTATAATTGGTAATTGACAAATGGAGATGAATTGTATGCTCGCTTTGAAATATAAACAAATTGGCAGAAAAACAGCTTATTATCGTCGGATGAGAAATCTAACTCAAGATGATTTAGCAAAAAAAATTAATATTAGTACAAGTTATCTAAGTAAGATTGAGTGTGGTAACTATCCAAAGAGTGTATCTTTATCCGTGTTAATAGCCATAGCGCAAGGTTTGGAGATTGAATTGTATCTATTATTCAAATTTGATGAAACTGAATTCTTGTTCGATGAAATAAAAAATTAAGCTTATTTATTGATAATTTATTGCGGAAAAAGAAGGTGGAATTTTGCCTATAGTAGCAAATGCAATGCCAATTTATTTATTAAACCAGGTTGGAGCTAATAAAAATAGACAAGATAAATCTATGCAAAGAGTTTCAAGTGGTATGAAAATTAATGGAGCATCAGATGATGCTTCTGGATATCAAATATCTGAACGTATGCGTGCACAATTACGTAGTTTAAAGCAAGCAAAGCAAAATACTGAAAATGGAAGTTCTCTTTTTAAAGTAGCAGAAGGTGGCATTCAAGATATTATAGACAATATAAAATCAATGAAAGAAATAGCCTTGCGTTCAGCTAATGGGATTTATACTGAAAGTGATCGAACAGCAATGGAAGAAGAGTTTAATAGTCATCAAGATGAAATTGATTCGATTGCTAATACGACAACATTTAATTCGAAAATTTTATTAGATGGAACATATCGCAATAAGGATATACGATCAGTTGATTCTGTTACTGTACCTAAAAATGTGGTAGGAACAATAAGTACAGCCAACTCTGGAGAATATACGATCTCTAAAGATGGTGTCTATGAAATTGATGCAGGGTTTACAGGAAATATAAATATTGAAGCAACCAATGTTGTACTGAAAGAAATTGGTTCAAATATGAAAAACGTAACGATAAATTGTAAAAATGAAGGTATGAATCTATCTCTGCAAAATGTGTTTATTACAAATGATAGCAGTCATAAAAATAGTATATTAGAGTTCACAGGTACAGGAAATTCATTGACTCTTTCAGGAACATGCGGTTTTCAATATGAGGCACTTAGTAATAATGCAGTCCTAGATATGGGACAAGAACTTGAAATCACCAATTATGATAGTTTGACTGTAAATAATACTGGACTTGGTTTTGGTGCTGCCATTGGAACCGACAGCAATACGAGTGCGAAAAGTCTTACTATCGTTGGCGGTACATTAAATGTGGGATCTTATTCTGGTGGGGCAGCAATAGGAACAGGAAGCGGTGGCTCAATAGAGAAAATTAATTTGATCAATGTGACTTTGGATGAGGCTGCTACAAATAGTGAAAGTGCTGCGATTGGATGTGGTACAGGCAAATCAAGCGTAGGCAGTATTACGCTTAGTGGGTGCAGTGGTAAAGTAGAAACTTTAAGTTTTAGTGCAGATTTTGGACAAAATGGATACGGTACTGGAGCTGAGGGGAAAACTGTTGTTTTTGATAGCTCAGTTGTTTTCAACAGTAAAACCATGGAGAATACTACATTGAATCCATTACAACTACAAACGGGTGTAACAGACAATGCAAAGATGAATACATATCTAAATAAGCTGGATTGTGATTCGTTAGGAATCGATGTTTTGAGTGTAGTAACAGATAAGAAAGCTCAAATCGCATTGAAACGCTTGGATAATTCTTTACAGTATGCATTGCATGAAAATACCCGTGTAGGAGCATACATCAGTCGTTTAGATTATAACGATCAAAACCTCACGGCAGAATCTGAAAATTTAACAAATTCAGAAAGTGTTATACGTGATGCAGATATGGCAAAAGAAATGATGTCTTATACGAAATATCAAGTTTTGCTGCAAGCATCACAAACTATGTTAGCACAGTCCAATCAAGAAAGAAGCAGTGTTTTAAGTTTGATTCAATAAAAAGACGAGTATTGCCTTAGAAAATTAATAAAGAATGAGTGTCTTGCATTAATGCAAGGCTAAAGAAAAGAGGAAAATATGAAAACTATAAACTATCGCTTTGGTGTATTACTTTTATTTGTTATTTTCTCTATAATTTTGGGTGGCTGTGGCAATAAACAGCAAGAGGCAAAAGATCAATTAGTAAAACTTAAAGTAGAGTATACAGAAGCTGCCTTCATTCAGGCAGTTGAAGAGAATCAGCAAAAAGAAATAGAATTGTTTTTGACGGCAGGTATGAATTTGATAAGTAAGAATGATGCAGGCGAAACTGTATTTATGGCAGCAGCTAAAGCGGGAAATACAAGACTCTTGAATCATATTTTTAAAGAAGATAATAATTGTCTGAATCTCATCGATAACGCAGGAAAATCCGCGCTTTTTTATGCTATAAGTGCAGGGCAAAGTGATGCGCTTAATTTATTAAGCACCATGGGCGTAGAGTGGAAGTTAGTTGATCAAGAGGGTGACACACCACTTCATGTGGCTATTTTAGTAAAAAATAATGAAGCGGCGAAATTAGCTATTGATCAAGGCGCTGAAGTAAATGCAAAAACAAAAGCAGGAAAGACAGCACTACAACTTGCCCACGAAACTCAAAACGAAGAGCTGTTAAATTATTTGAAAGCGCATGGGGCAAAAGATGAGGAAGAAGAAGCCTTACAAAGAATGATGAATATTATGAGTCATTTTTATGGTGAATGGTATATGGAAGGGCAAGATATGGCTCATTCTGGACATATGATAATCAACGAAACGGAAATCATTCATATTCCATTGCATGACCTTGCTAGAATTCCAAAATCGACATATAAGCGAAATACCTACAATATTATAAATGGGAACTTTGATTCTTCTATAGGAAAGGGATATGTCCTTCTAAAATTAGATGATGGCAGTTTGCAAAGATTTACGTTGTATTCTTTAAACATATTGAATTGGGAAAAATATAATCGTTATAATTGGAAAAAATTATCGGATAAAACAACACCGTAAGGAAAACAGAGTAAATGAACTGATTGAAAAAATAGATGTAAGCGGTTCTAAATAGTGAGTACTAAATAATAGATCCATGAATAAAATACTAAATTCACAAGAAATATGAATAAAAGAGTTAGATATATTAATTAGTATACAAGTATGAGAGTAGTTTGCTATATTATTTGAAATCTCCATATAAGTTGTATTTATTCTTTATTTAGTATTCATTAAAAAGTAGCAGTTATTTAGGAGGCGTAAAAATGAGTATGGTATTTGCCATTTTAGTTTGTATTTCTTTAGTTGCACTGATTGTTGGACTAGTTAAACCCAGTTTGGTTATTCGCTGGGGTGAAAAAAAAACAAGGTTTCGAGTATTATTGCTGTATGGTGCTATGGTTATAGTATTAACAGTTTTAAGCTCTGTTTTTCAAACTCCAGAAGAAAGAGCAGCTAATGCGCGACGAGCTCAAATTGAACAGCAGCAAAAAGCTGAGAAAAAAATAGCAGAAGATAAATCGAAAGCTGATAAGGCCATCCAAGAAGAGGCGGATAAAGAACGTAAAGCACAGGAGGAATCTGCCGAAAAACAAAAAAAGGAGAAAGAAGATGCTGAACGTAGCATGAAAGCTATTCAAAGTTATAAAGGTGGCGCGCAAACAATCAATTATAAAACACTGGCAAGAAATCCAGAGCAATATAAAGGTGAAATTGTTGTTTATACCGGAAGAGTAGTGCAAGTAATGGAATCTGGTAATGACTTATCTATGAGAGTCAGCATTGATGATAAAGGAGATAATGTTTTCTTAATTAATTATCGTAAATTAGCTAATGAAGGCAGAATCTTGGAAGATGATACGCTTACTTTTTATGGAGAATTTAAAGGGATTACGAAATATAAAGCAGTATTAGGGAATGAAATCAGTGTTCCAGAAATAAAAGCGCGATATATTGAACGTAAAAATTAGATGTAATTTGTAGTTTTGCATTAGGAAATTATCGAAAATAATTAGTCTGTTTGTTATAAAATAAATTGGTAAGCCTGGAGGAAAATATCATGAAAAAAATATATAGTCTGTTTCTGTTAATGGGAATGTTGTTCTGCATGTTTTCGGCGGTAACCTACGCTGCTGGATTTCAAACTATGACTGATACGTCTTTGTCGCTATATAAAACTAATGAGGCAGATAAGAGCGTTCCATATAGCGAAGGCATAAATAAAATAATCATTCGTATTCATAAAGTATCTGATGCAACAGATGAACTGCTTGTTTATAAAGATCAGGTAATTCTTTATAAACAGCAAATGTCTCATGACTGGTCATATCGAATTTATCAACTAAAAAATTCTGGTGATGGTCGCTTCTTTTATGTAATCAATTCTAACAAAGAGAACTGGCTGATGGGCTATGATACTGTAAAAAATAAGTGGCAAGTCTATGCATCTAGTGCGGATTTTTATAATTCCGTACAGGGTAATCCTTGGATTCGTGAGCGAAACGGCGATATCATTCTGTCTTTTCATGATATGGGGAAAGAAAATCCAACGCAGGAATACCGGTTAATTTGGGATAGTCGATCAAACTGGTTTGGTTATGAAGATTTGGGACCTCACAGCAATTAAAAATAGTAAAATATCATAAATCAAAGGAGATTCTATGGATGAAAAACATAGTAAACTATCAACATTTTGCAAAAATTTTAGTGGTAGGAGTTTTAGGCTTGAGTATCAGTCTGGGAGCTGGTCAGTGTCAGGCCTACTTTAAGGGAGCACCGGCGTATAATTCGAATTATCGTCCTATTTATGCACATCAGGGTGTGGAAACTTATGTGGATTTAGCGTCCATCCATATTGTGAAGGAGGACGATACGACTCTGCAGTTTAATGTTCTTACGGCACATTGCGAGGAAGATGCAGATACGGTCAGTGAAAGTGGCAAGCCAATGCAATTTAGAGTTAATAAAAGCACACGCGAAGCTTGGATTTGGACAGCGAGCAATCAAAAATGGATGTATCTGAATTTGAATAGAACACCTTACGGTTATGAAGAAAGTTCGTTCACAGCAGTTAATCTGTGTTATGCATATCTGCACGGTGAATTTTTAAACGATTCCTCAGGCGAGGCAGCAACATATGGTGGGTATTATAAAGGGAAATAAACGATAGGAAAATATGTATTTGTAAATAAAGCCATATAATATTATAATCAGGCATCAGCTCTTAAATGGCTGGTGCTTATTTTTGTGTGTGCCCAGCATGGACGTAATCTAAGTATGCGTATATTTTTTTTCAATGGCCATTGCAATAGGTGATGATCCGTAGATAAGCAAAATGAAAAGGAAGAAATAAAAGAGAAAACGAAAATATATACAAGAGTAAGAAGACATGATCAAGTATTAGATAGATTAATTATTAGAGAATATGAAGATTCTTTTAAACGGAAAAAATAAAGTATCGCTTGCGGGATAGCAAAAGAGATAAAAGCCAGCGCCTATAGACGCTGGCTAGAAATAGATACTTACAGTCTCTGCGCAAACAACCCGTTGGACGGGTTGTTATGATTGACCGTTCTAAGGATTATTTACAAAAGTAATAATTTTGTAAATAATCCTATTATAGTAATAAAAAATAATATATGGAAGGAATTTGAATATATTTGACGAATTTTATAAATAAAAGCTACCAAAAATCTTATAATTTTGGTTCTACCTATATATTAACAATATAAATTCCGAACATTTTTTCATAAAGATATTCATTCGTTTTGTCATTTGCTATTTGTTTTGCATGGTAAGTCAAATTAGCTTTGGAAAATTTGCGTGGATATATTACTTGATAGTTTTGTGCACCTGCTTTAAGCAGATTTTCTTCCATCTCTAAATGTGTAAAGGACGCATTTAAAGACCTTAAAAAGCGTTTTTGTTCATGAAGGTTTTTAATAGCATTTTTGCGTTCTTTTACCAAATCAATAGGACAGTCCCTTGCTAAATCAATGATATATAAACTACCACCCTTTTTTACTAATTGCATGAGGCTTTTTAAGGATTCTATTGGATTTGAGAAATGATGAAAAGAGTCCATGCATACAACAAACTCATTTTGTTTTTGCAAAGAATGCTGATATATATTTTGAACTTCAAACTTAATCAGGTCTTGTTTGTATTTTTCTCTAGCTGCACGAATTAATTCTTTACTGCCATCTGTTGCAACTATATTTTTATTCCCCGAATGATGATATAAGAAATGTGTAAGGTGTCCTGCCCCGCAACAAACCTCAAGGATTGAATCTTGTTTTGAAGGATTAAAACGCTCTACAATGTCATAGGCTATCATGCTATAGCTAAGAGTCCTATCGTCTTGTCTATTCGCATATAAGTTTCCTTCTGTATTGCTTATTATTTCCTCATCTTCTAGTATTCTCATTGATAGATTTGCTGTAAAATTTTCCGCTGTAAGTTCACTTATATCCATATTTCTTACTCCTTATGCATATTATTTAAAAAATACAAATATCTTCAAATATATATGTTATTTGCTATTAATTTCTATAATCCTTCTAAAAGATTTATAATTGAGGCGTATAAATATGATTTATCCAATTAATTTCAATATGACTGGAATATTTTTATTGATATTTGTCTATGCATATCTCTATATTTTGTACCGTGAACGTTATATGGGAATATGGCTAGTAAGTTGGATTATTTACTTTTTTCGCTCTTTTTTCTTGGATGCAGGAATGTTTAATTGGATGCAGACTTCATTAGGAATTGCATTCTATCAAATTTTATCAAGTATCGCAACCTTAATGTTCACATATGGTACACTTCATTTTGTAAATAAGAAGTTTAATATTTATTGGTTATATGGTGCCATTGGAACATTGTTAATGAGCATGACATTCACTTTTTTAAAATTTTCTTTTCTTTATGCTATGCTTCCAGCTACATGGTTTTGCGGTATTGTATATATATGGGCAGGAATAATCTTTATTCGTTATTTGGAGTTGTCTGGAGCAGGTAAATTTATAACTGGATATACATTTATTTTATTGGGTATTCATACTTTAAATAAGCCTTTTTTGGTGAATATATCTTGGATAACTT
>Ga0316600_10000075_pt1 | contig 77352 bp, 64 predicted proteins | sample OWC_soil_day5_CT_FD_207652 | JGI IMG/M metagenome (GOLD analysis project Ga0316600, IMG submission 207652) | Wetland soil microbial communities from Old Woman Creek delta, Ohio, United States - OWC_soil_day5_CT | ecosystem: Environmental > Terrestrial > Soil > Wetlands | place: USA: Ohio... | reverse complement strand
CTGTCTTTACATTTGCCATATCACAACACTGACGAAAATCATAATCTTTCTCTACTGCCCATTCTAAACATTGTTTCCAATACTCCTCTGGCGTATTTTCTTTTATTTCTTTCGCTTTATGGTCCATAAAATATTCCTTTTCTTCTTATTTAAACTTTTATTTTCAATTGCCAAAACCATAAAATATTAGCCATAAAAGTTTTTCTCTTTTATGGCTAATATTTTTTCTAACATTCCATATCTAAAAGATCTTTATTTAGTGACCACCGCATTCATCATGATGTTGATGTTCATGGCAAACTGATCCTGTTGAAATAAGTTTTCCTTCTAAATAGCTATTAGCAGTTGCCTCAGCATTACCTGATGCACCGGTAATAACTTCAATGCCTTTTTCATTGAAAATATCAATAGCACCTTGACCCATGCCACCAGAAATAATGACATTAACTCCCATGTCATTCAAGAAGTTTGGCAAAAATCCTGGCTTATGTCCTGGATTTACTATGGATTCACTTTTAATAATTTTATTGTTTTCCGCTTCAAATATATTGAAGTTTACACAATGTCCAAAATGTTCTGTTACCATTTCATTTTCACTCGCTACCGCAATTTTCATTGTCTTACCCCCATTTTTTTCTAATATTTTAACTATATGATCAAACCAGATACCATCAAACAGCTCGATCGCCCCTTTATCACAGGCTGCTGCAAGTTTAGGATCAATTGGTATTCTGGCTAGAACATCAAGGTTATACTTTTGAGCAATTTCATCTATATGGCTATCGCCAAATATTTTATATTCCTGCTCACATCCAGGGCACTTAAAATACGCCATATTTTCAACCAATCCTATAATCGGTACATTCATTATTTTAGCCATTTTAACCGCTTTAGATACGATCATTGAAACCAGTTCTTGCGGTGAAGTCACAATAATGATTCCATCCATTTTTATAGACTGAAATACAGTAAGCGGAACATCACCTGTTCCCGGTGGCATATCGATGAACATAAAGTCAACATTATCCCATATTATATTCGTCCAAAATTGTTTAACTGTGTTAGAAATCATCGGCCCCCGCCAAACTACAGGGTCTGTATCATTTTCTAAAAGCAGGTTAACCGACATAATGTCAATACCGCTATCACTTTTCACCGGATATGCCCCTAGTTCGCCGCCATGAATTTTATCTTTAATTCCAAAAACTTTTGGAATGGACGGTCCCGTTATATCCGCATCCAAAATTGCTGCGTTATGGCCTCTACGATTCATTGTAACTGCAAGCATTGAAGTCACCAGAGATTTACCAACACCGCCCTTGCCGCTCACAATACCAATCACTTTTTTAATGCAACTGAGTTCATGTGGCTTTTCAAAAAGATCTGTCTTTCTTTCCGCACAATCATCGCTGCAGCTATTACAATTTTGATTACAATTCTCGCTCATTCGTTTATCTCCCCTGTGTTTATATTATGAATTGTCTTCCGGTTGCTAAGTACTTAATTTTTTCATTGATAATTTCTTTTAATTTTTCATATGGTTCAATTCCTGTACAATGACAAGTATAAAATTTTGCATCGGTAGTTTTCAAATATTCGCCGATTTGCTTAATCTTTGCTAAATCTTCACACTTATTTTTTGAATAACTATATAAGTGGAATCCCCCGATAACATGAGTAGGAAAGTCTTTTTTTAAAGCATAAAAATGTTGCAAAATATTTACGATTCCATTATGAGCACAACCTGCCACCATTAATAAATTTCCATTTTCTTTAATAATCAGGTTTTGCTCATGCCTAAAATCATCTGGAACTAATAACTCACCCGATGCCATTAAAAGGTCTTGATTATCCGATGGAATAAGCAATTTTGCTTCGACATTAGAAAACAACTCAAGCTCTTCATCAATAACCAGATGGTTATCTACAAAAACAACCCGTTCATTTGGCAATACTCCTTTATCCAAGCCAATATATGATTTTTCACCACTTAACCTATTTGAATAGTGCTTTTTAAATGCCGTTTGTTGCACATATATCTTCGCTTTAGAATTTATATTTAAAAATTCTCTAAGTCCCCCTCCATGATCATAATGACCATGAGAGATTACAACTATATCAACCTTCGAAATATCAATATTCAACTTTTGGGCATTTTTTACAAACAACTCGTTTGGTCCCAAATCAAATAGGAGTTTATGTTTCTTTGTCTCAATATATAGACTAAGACCATGCGCACTCTCAAATTTATCAGCTATCGCTGTATTTTCTACTAAAGTTTTTATTACCATGTATTTAACCTAACTTTCATTGAACAGAATTTTAACTATTTCATCAAAAATCGCTCTTGCCGCTCGCCCAGATGTACAGCCTAAATCGATAATAGACAGACCATTGTTGATAGCTTTTACAGCATTTGAATCAAAAGGTATTCTGCCAACAACAGATAAATTCAGCTTTTTACAAAACGATTCTATTTTTTCTGTGTTAACAAGGTTGGTATCATATTTATTAATACATACTGCGATTTGTATCTGAAATTGTTCAGCAGTTTTAATGATGCGTTCCATATCACTAATCCCTGATATAGATGGTTCGGTAACGATCAAAACCAAATCAACGCCACTAAGTGATGCGATGACTGGGCACCCTATGCCCGGCGACCCATCAATTATAGCGAGTTCAGCATCTTTAGTTACTAAATTCATCTGTTTTTTTACTTCAGTGACCAACATTCCAGAGGTGCCACTTCCCATTTTTAGCTGCGCTGTTGAAAATACATTTTCGTCTGCATAAAGCATTAATTCTCCTGCTACAGCAGGTTTTAACGATATAGCGGTTGCTGGGCAAATAGTTTCGCAGACGCCACAACCTTCGCAAGAATAATAATCCACTTTATATTTATCGTTTACATTGATTGCTTCGAAACGGCAATTTTGTCTACATAAGTCGCATTGAATGCACTGATCAGCATTTATCACTGCCTTTGGTAATCCATAATAGTCTGTTCGTTTTGGTGCAACTGACTGCTCCATAACCAGATGCAAATTAGGTGCATCCACGTCACAATCTGCATAGGCTTTCGCTTTTGCTAATTTAATAAAAGCACCAGCTAGTGTAGTTTTTCCTGTACCACCTTTACCACTAAGGATTAACAGCTGCTTCATGCTGCACCTCCTCAGTCACAATTTGAAGTAAGGAAGCAAATAGCTCCTTATACTTTTCGTATTCTCTGACGGATATTAAAGCATTCGAATTAAGTTTTCCAAGCTCATTGTCAAAGGGAATCTTTTCTAAAATCTTGATGCCTTTTTCTATGCAGAATTTTTCGGCAGGGTTTTCTCCCTCTAGGCACTTGTTAAGCACCACACCGTATGGTTTATGAAACAATTTCACCAACTCATAAACCATATTAAGATTATGCACACCAAACAAAGTTGGCTCTGCTACTAGTATGCAATAGTCTGCATCTTTAATGCTTTCCATTACTATACAGGCACTGCCAGGTGGGCAATCGATAAAGGTAATTGCCTGCTCTCTCTTTGCATAATTTAATAATTTTTTAATAATCGGAGTTCCCGAAGCTTCTCCTGTATTCAATATGCCTGTAACGACTGTTACATTTTCAGAATTTCCATATTGCACTTGCCCAATCATTTTCTCTTGTTCCGTCAATGCCTTCTCCGGACAAAACAGCATACATCCGCCACAGGAATGACAAACATCATCAAATACAATCAGTTTGTTATTAATATAGGCTAATGCATTGAACTTACAAAACTCAACGCATTTCCGACAGCCATTACAAAGTTTTTCATCTACCACTGGAATTTTAATTACTATTTTTTCAGAGCCAATAGGCTTAGGTTCAAAAAAAAGATGTCCATTGGGCTCTTCTACATCACAATCAATATAAAAGGCCTCTTTTGCCACTGCCGCTAAATTTACCGATACTAGGGTTTTACCTGTGCCACCTTTGCCACTTAGCACAGCTATTTTCATATTTATTTTCCTCCATGCCCATGGAATCCGCCATGAATTTTTTCAAGCAAAGATAATTCTCCATGATTAAAAGCATTGATATTATCTTGTATCGAATCATTGATTATCTTATATATTTTGATATTACTTGCTTGTAGTACCTTTGCTGCATTTTCACCACATTGTGGCGTAATCAAGGCTTCGACTTGGCTGTCGACCACCGTTTGAGCTGCTTTAATTCCTGCACCACCCTGACTGGCTGCTGCACTGTTATCAACAAAAATACCTTCCTTTGTTTCCGTATCATAAACAAGAAAATAACCGGTACGTCCAAATGTATTTCCTACGCAGGATTCCATGGATTTATCATTTACTGGCATTGCAATTTTCATTTAGCATATCCTCCTTCATATATTCTCTTTTTCCATAGCCTCTCTAGCATATCTATGTCTACGGCAACCGCCACAATCGCACGACTTTTCAATACCTTCACAAAGCTTGTAATCGCCGCCTTCGATTCTTAGAACTTTACCATTTACCAGAGATTCGGCGATTTTTTTTCTTGCAGCATTGTACATCGCCTGAACCGTTGTACGAGCAATATGCATTTGACTGGCACACTTTTCTTGATTAAATCCTTCTAAGTCAATCAATCGGATTGTTTCATATTCATCAATGGTCATTGTAACAAAACAGTCTTGATCAATTGGATTATTCAGCGGCCCAAATCGATCTCGTTCTGGTAAACAACACACTTTTCTCCATTTTCTCGGTCTTGCCATTGCTAATACACCTCATAGGAGGCTGATAATTTACAGCGAATACACCCTATTACTTATCAGCCATAATAACTCTTATCATTACTTCTAAATCATTTTTACGCATGGCACTATTTTATCTACTCATAAAAACTTTATAAATCTGCTTATGTAGAACTACCATTTTTGCCAGCTCCATTTCTAGATTGACACCCTTGACCTCTACCAGTCCCATTTCCACATTGACGGCCAATACCTCTAACGCCGCCTGAATTTTTACCAGCCCCGTTTCCGGTTTGCTGATTAATGCCTCCACATCCACCCGAACCATTAGGACCCGTTCCATCTCTTCTTGGCATAGTAAACACCTCCATATAGTTTATGACATATGTCACTTATGTTTCATTATAACTTATTATCGACATATGTCAATAATAAGTTTGGTCTTTGACCATGCTTTTTATACAACAAAAAAACGGTGGTCTTGTCTTCATCCAGACACAGCCACCATCTTTTTGTTTTGTAATCTTATTACCCTTTAACAACTTCGCCCATTTCGCTAATATCATAACCACCGATATTTTTAAATTCTTTTTTGAATTCTTCCGATCGAATGATATTTAGGATTGCTATCATTTCTGGTTTATCTAAATCTTCTTCTTTTATTACCAAATCATATTTTTCTTGTTGTAATGGCACAAAATCTACACCATCTATTTGTTTTGCAATCTTTTCTATACCGATACCAACATCTGCCTCGCCCCGTCCAACAGCACTTGCAACGGCAAAATGAGATTGCACTTGGGTTTCATATCCGTTTATACTTTTACAAGGAATTCCCAGCAATTTTAAGTTTTCATCAAGCAATACTCTTGAACCTGCACCAAATTCCCTATTTATCAAAACGATATCCGAACGTGAAAAATCATGCCAAGAAGTAATGTTTTTTGGATTCCCTTTGGCAACAAAAAAGCCTTGCATCCTCTTAGTAAAATGAATAACAAGCGTGGGTATTCCCGGAAGCAGATATTTTACATAGGGAATATTGTATTGTTTACTCTCACCATCCCACAAATGAGCGGTAGCTACATCTACTTTATTTCTGTACAAAGCCGTCAAACTGTCATAGCTGCCAATATAAGCCCGTAATGCCTGATAACCATAACTCCTCATGTAATTAGATAGGATATCCAATATGATATCTTGCCCGCAAATAACAAACTCTCTCACACTATCCTTCAGGACATATGACGCTTGTTTTTCTGCAACAGATGGAGTGTTTTCAGTACGCGAACGATTTATATAATCGTATACATCACTTTCGGTAAAACGGACTTTTCTACCTACCTTATATGATAAAATCTCTCCATTCTTTATCATTCCATATATAGTACTTTTGCTGACGTTAAGCATATTTGCAACATCTTGTGTCGATAAAGCTTTCTTTTCTTCCATGTTTTTCTCCATTCTATCAGATTTGCTCTAGGTACATTTTCTTTAGTTCCATTCCATAGCACCACTGTCATGTTTATGTAGAACTTCTTATAAATTCACTACATAACATGTCGCATTGCTAATGTTGCCCCAGAATTTTCATAGCATGGTAAACTCATCCGCTTGCTTTAATATAGCTTTGAGTATATATAATCCATTTTCTAATTCCTCTAAATCTTTTGGAGCCGTTATTGCGATACGAACCGCAGCAGGTACGGGGGAATTACCAACAGCAAAACGTTCAGCACAGTATACTTGAACACCTGCATTTTTCGCACATGCTTCAAAAGTTTTTCCGGTCCACCCTTCTGGTAGTAGCAGCCAACGAAAATAGCAATATTTATCACCAAGAAGCTGGTAGTCATTCAGGATAGAATCTGCTAACTTGTTTCGTGTGATAGCCATCTCTTTACGTTCCTTAACGATTTTATCAGCCATAGAAGAGTCTATAAGCGCTCGAATGATTTCAGCATTAAAAGGTGATATTACCAGATCAATATTATACAATGCTAATTCTAAAGCGCTTTGATAACTGGAAGACGCAACGATAAATGCAATCCGCAGTCCAGCGCATAATGCTTTAGATGTACTTGAAATATATATCGTTTGCTCTGGAGCTAACACAGCAACAGGAACACTATTGTCTTCACTTAATATGCTATTTATTGCGTCTTCAATAACGATTAGGTTGTATTCTTTTGCGATGTTTGCTATTTCTTTTCTTGTATCAAAAGACATAGAATGTGTAGTTGGATTTTGATAATCAGGAATTAAATATATTCCTTTTAATTCTTGATTTTTACAATAATTGCGTAGAGCTAAAGGAGACATCTCATGATCTTTTTGTTGAATAGGAACTAATTGGATTCCTAACATTTTGGCTAACGTTTTCATCCCTGAATAAATTAATGGATCAGTACCGATACGGTCACCAACTTGAAAAAGAGAAGATAAAATCGCACATAAAGCATTTTGACCACCATAGGCAAGAATTATATGTTCTTCGGTAGTATTTAAATTTGCCTTTTTAAGCCACTTTACAGCAGATAATTTTTGCGGCAACGATCCACAAGGCGAAACATATTGCAAAAATTTTGCGGCGTTAGGTTGATTTAGCATTTTTTTAATAAATTTAATTACATACTCATTCTGACTATAGGTTGGGTAAGTAGGTCCCATTTCAATTAACTCACTCGTTTTAGTAGGAGATAACATTCTACTGTTAACATGCACGTCGGATGAAATATATGTACCTTTACCGATTGTTGCACTTATCATTCCTTTTTGTTCACATAACTTGAAAGCTCTTGAAACAGTACTTAAGTTAATATCCAAATAATCCGCAAGTTCTCTTTGTGGTGGTAACATATCTCCTGGTTTTAAAGTTCCTTTTTTAATATCTTCTTCTAGTAACTTTGCTAATGCTTTATATAATGGAGGCTTTCTACCAGATAGGTTTGGCTTCCAAGTCATAGGATAGTTATCAAATGAATTGACAGGCACAGAAATTCTCCTTTCCAATTTAAATTGTTTTGCACACAATTATAATATTGTATGCAAACAATTGCAATGTTATAATTCAAAAAAGCAAACAATAATATACATTTGATAGGAGTTGAAAGAATGGTTATATTGGAAAAACCATATATTTCAGATTTGATGTTAGAGTACTTAAGCCAACATAATATACCAGTATTGGCTAATGACTTTGCACGAGAATCTGCAAAACGATATCCACTGAATTTGTTGACCGATTCTCAAATGAAGGCAGAATATGAACTGAATGGAAAGATCTATACCACATCAGAGAATGCTTTGGATTGGATCTATACTCATTTATCTGACCATGAAATTGTGGAAAAGATAAGTATTTTAAAAGACAAGTTTAAATTCAGAGAATTACTACGCCCAATGTATCCTGATTTTTTATATAAAGAGGTTACGGAAGATGAATTGACAGAGATTAAATTTGAAACATTCAATGCCCCTTTTATTTTAAAGCCTTCCATTGGTTTTCTAAGCTTAGGAGTATATACAATCTATAATAGTCAAGACCTAGACGCCGCACTTTTAGATATAAAAAGAAGCAAAATGAATTGGAAAACAAATTTCCCTAATTCAGTAATTGGCGATTCTAAATTTATTCTTGAGCAGTATATTCCAGGAACAGAATATGCGATAGATGCGTATTATAATGATAATGGAAAGCCTGTCATTCTAAATATTTTCACTCATAAATTTGCTTCTAGCAGTGATGTAAGTGATCGGGTGTACTATACAAGTAAAGAAATCATTGATAAATTCAAGCAGCCCTTTAAATTGTTTTTAGCTGAAGCAAATCAATTTTTACAATTAAAAAACTTTCCTATGCATGTTGAAGTTCGAGTAGATGGAAATGCTATTTGTCCCATTGAATTTAACCCTATGCGCTTTGCTGGTCTTTCTTGTACAGATGTTGCTTACTATTCATATGGAATTCGAACGATAGAATATTTTTTACAAAATAAAGAACCCGATTTTGCAAAAATATTAAAAGGGAAAGAGAACAAGCTATATAGTTTAATTCTCCTAGATAAACCGGATAAAGCTATCCCCTGCGCAGCATTTAATTATGATAAACTATATAACTCCTTTGAAACGGTCCTAGAACTTCGCAAAGTGGACAACCCTAGCCTTGATATATTCGGATTTGTTTTCACACAGACACAGAAAAAAAATGAAAAAGAATTAGATTCTATTCTTGTCTCTGATTTATATGAATTCTGTGATATTAGATAATCGTTCTCTATTTACTTACCATTACATATTTTTAAATGCCCCAGTGTATAACGGAAACTAGACTAGCCATGGAATTAAAATCCACATCAATTGGCTATAATTATAGGAAAAAGAAGAGTCATAATTCATCAATAAAAAATGAATTATGACTCTTTCTTCAATTTTTAGAATTAATCCTCCCTCTTAATCTCCAAGAATTTATTTACTCTAATAGAACAGTTTACATCCCCTTGCTAATTTTTTTATAATTCTACATATTTGCTTAAGCATAAGCTTGAAAATGACCTTGTTTCAAGCAAAAAATTTTATCAGATAGACTCTTTGCTTCATTTTCATCATGCGTAACAATAATAAAAGGAATATGCCATATTTCTTGGATTTTTTTCAATTCGATTCCTACATATTTTCGCGTACTACTATCAAGAGCAGAAAGTGGTTCGTCCAGAAGTAACACTTCTGGCTCAGTCATCAGCACTCGCGCCAATGCTATACGTTGCCTTTCTCCACCAGAAAGATTTTTGACATCCCGACCTTCTAGATATTCTATCGAAAGAAGCTCTAACAATCTCTGATAAAGCTCTTGCTTTTCTTTTGTTTTTTGCAGTGCACCATACCATATATTTTTATAAACATTCATGTGTGGAAAAATTGCATAATCTTGGAACATATAACCAACCCGACGTTTTCTAGGTGCTAAAGAAAATTTTTGTTCACTGCTAAAAAATAGTTTTTCATTCATTTTAATCATGCCTTGATCAGGATTCATAAGCCCAGCAATACAACGAAGAATCGTCGTTTTCCCACTACCGGAATTGCCCAGCAAAGTTAAGATCTCATTTTCCATCTGAAAGGTGATATCTAAGGTAAAATCATTTAACCATTTTTGTATATTGATATCAAGCATGTTTTACCTCCTTATCAGCTGATTTTTTCCATTGGTTAAGCAAAAAAATAAGTGAGAAAATAACAATGCTTAAAATAAAAACATACATACCAGCGAGTTCAAGTTCATTCGATTCTGATGCAAAATAAATAGCCAGCGGAATCGTTTGCGTTTTCCCTACAATATTTCCTGCAACCATAATCGTTGCCCCAAACTCACCTAAAGCACGAGAAAAAGAGAGCACCGTACCACTGACAATACCATGCACGGAAAGCGGTAAAGAAATCGTCATAAAAACCCGTAATTCACTAGCTCCTAAAGTACGCGCGGCATCTTCAAGTTTATGGTCAACACCTAAAAATGCTGCCTTGGTGCTTTGGTACATCAAGGGAAATGCTACGATCGTACCAGCCACAACGGCTGCATAAGGCGTAAATATCAACTGAAAGTCAAAAAAACGAAATAGAAAATCACCCACAATCCCTTTGCGTCCGATAAACAGTAATAATAAGAAACCAGTTACAATCGGCGGCATCACCAACGGTAAAGTAAAAACTGCCTCTAGAACAGTTTTGCCCCAAAAATCGTATTTTGTTATAAGATACGCAAAAAAAACGCCGGTGACTAAAGCAAACACGGCCGACACCACCGCAATTTTAATTGATAATATTACCGGAAACCAATCTATCATAACCCCCACCTGCCAAACAATATAAATTCAATAAATTAGTTTCCACATGGGCAATACCGCTGCAAACTAAAAAGCTGGGCAATTCCAGAAACAGTTACCCCAAAATAAAGAATCGGCTTGTCTACCGAAAATTCTTGGTAACTGTCATTTACAAAAGTACTCCCCGTTGCAACAATAATGTCAGCCCATTTGGCATTTTCACGATTTGTCGATGCTGGCAAAATCGTTGTTCCACATTTAACTTTTCCGATATTATCTGGATTAAGATCACTGGCGCGAATTTCAAATTTAGCATCAGTCAATGCCTGTATAAGACCCGGCTGTAAACCAACAAAAGCAATTTTAACCTGACCATAATGTTTTCGAATATAATCAGCCAATTGTAAAGCACATTCTTGTGGCTCATGATCACGACAATGCACTGTTCCTTCGATCAAGCCTAAACTTTTCATAAAAGCATTCAAAGATGCAACAAACACAGCTCTTTCAAAGGAATTCGCCAGCGATAAATCCAAGACATTCTGCAATGTACCATCGTAGTTTCCTGGCATGTCTGTAAAAGCATGTCCTTTACTACTGCCAAATTGAGCCTCAATCATTACTTCTTTTCCTAAAAAAAGCGGATAATCGCGGCGTTCTGGCATTCCAATTGCCTCTTCCGGCGTCAATGTACGCGCCGTTACATGTATTTCAGCAGTTTTCGCATCAATATCTTTTTCTTGTATCAACTTCAACCATTTTTCGCGTGCCTGTTCCAATATCGTCATAAAATCGCTCCCTATTCAGTTTATTATTTTTGTGGGCTTGAAAATCCATACTTTTGAAAAATCTTAACTGCATCATCAGTCGTCAAATAATCAAAAAACGCTTGTGCAACCACTTCATTTTTAGTATTTTTTATAAGTGCTCCTGGAAATACAACTGGTTTATGTGTTCCCTGTGGTGATACTGCTGCAATTTCTACCTTTGGGTTATTTACTACCACCGTTTCGAATGCAACTGCTACATCAGCATTTCCTGATTCTACATAAGCCACAATTTCACGAACATTTTTCCCTATGACAGTTTTAGGCTCTACTTGTTGCCAAATTCCGATATTCTCTAAACATTCTTTGCCGTATTGACCGGCTGGCATTGTCTTTATTTCTCCAAAGCCTATGTAATGAATATCATTTCTAGTAAGATCTTTAAACTCTTTGATTTGCAAAGGGTTCCCTTTAGCAACAGCAAGTACCAGTTTATTGCCGACTATATCTTTGACACTGTTCTTTTTGATCAAATTTTTTGCTTTTAAATCATTAATTTGCTTCATCGCTGCTGAAAGAAAAACATCACATTGCGCACCATTTTCGATCTGGGAAGCCAACACACCAGCTGCAGCAAAATTATAAACAATTTTTACTTCTGGATGTGACTTTTCGTATTCTTTTTGGATATCGAGCAACGCCTCTTTTAGACCAAGTGCTGCCGATACATTCAGTTCTATAGTTTGAGCTGTTGCTACTTCTGCAGTCTTTTCTTTACCACAGCCAATAAGTATTATACAAATAAACATAATAAATACAATAGGAAAAATATTACTCAATTTTTTCATGATCTGGGCTCCAATCTTAATTTAGAAGTATTTTCTGCAAAATTACTCCTAAGCTCATTTTTATTTAATTTTATATTGCGAAACAATACAACACAAGTCTTTTTATGTATTATATATCTCTTTTCAATCATTATCATTCATTTTCGCGTAATGAAAGTCTTTCTTAACAAAAAAATGCCTCTTGGGATACTTATATCCCAAGAGGCAAATGTTCAAACTTTCTTTTAAAACCACAACCACAAAAGTGTGGCTTTTTTATTTTATTCTACTGTAACTGATTTTGCTAAGTTACGAGGTTTATCTACGTCACACCCTCTAGTAATTGATGCATAATAAGCAAGCAATTGAAGAGGAATTACAGCTAACAATGGTGCTAATAATTCATTCGTGTTAGGCACTTTAATGATATGGTCTACATATTTTTCAATTTGATCATCATCTTCAAGTGCGATACCAATAACCACAGCATCACGCGCTTTTACTTCTTTGATGTTACTTAATGTTTTTTCGTATACGCTCTTTTGTGTTGCAAGTGCGATAACAGGCACTCCTTCGATAATCAAGGATAAAGTACCATGTTTTAATTCACCAGCAGCATATGCCTCGGCATGAATATAGGAAATTTCTTTTAATTTTAAAGAACCTTCTAATGCTACTGCATAGTCAAGGGAACGACCAATAAAGAACACATCTTCATTGAAACCGTATTTTTGCGCAAAAGTTTTAATCGGATCTACATCTTCAAGAATTTCATGGATTTGTGCTGGCACGTTACGCAAAGAAGTAATCAATTCTTTTGTATATTCTGGTGTAATCGTCTCTTTAATTTGTGACATATAAGTTGCAAGCATAAACATCGTGATTAGCTGTGTCGTATAAGCTTTTGTGGAAGCAACAGCGATTTCAGGACCTGCCCAAGTATAGATTACTTGATCAGCTTCACGGGCAATAGAAGAACCTACTACATTTGTAACAGCAAGTGTTTTAGCCCCTAAACGTTTAGCTTCTTTTAATGCAGCTAAAGTATCGCTCGTTTCACCAGATTGACTTACAACGATAGTTAATGTGCGATCGTCAATGATTGGGTTGCGATAGCGGAATTCAGATGCAATATCCACTTCAACTGGAATACGCGCTAATTTTTCAATATAGTACTTACCAACAAAACCTGCATGATAAGCAGTTCCACAAGCAACAATAAAGATTTTCTTAAAAGATTTTAAGTAATCTTTATTCCATTTTAATTCATCCATAATTACAGCGCTATTATCTTTTTCAAGACGAGCAGACATTGTTTCACGAACTGCTTTTGGTTGTTCATAAATTTCTTTCAACATAAAATGTTCGTACCCGCCTTTTTCAGCAGCTTCGGCATTCCAGTTTACTTCAAATACTTTTTTCGTTACAGGCACGCCTTCACGATTTGTAATCCATACAGAGTCAGCTTTTACGACTGCCATTTCGCCATCACTTACGATGTAAGTTTTGCGAGTACGCGCAATAATTGCTGGAATATCGGACGCGATAAAGTTTTCACCTTCACCAAGACCGATAACAAGTGGATTATCTTGTTTTGTACAAATTAATTTATCTGGTTCATTACGCGCCATAAATACTAAAGAATAAGAACCTTCTATTAATTTAAGAACTTTTCTTACAGTTGTTTCAAGGTCACCTTCATATAAATCTTCTACTAAGTGAGCCACTACTTCAGTATCTGTTTCAGATGTAAATATATGACCTTTTTCGATTAATTTTTCCTTCAAGTGTAGATAGTTTTCAATGATACCATTATGAACTACTACGAAATTACCAGTACAATCCGTATGAGGATGAGAATTGCGGTCAGATGGACGACCATGTGTTGCCCATCTAGTATGGCCAATACCAAGAGCGCCTTTTGGCATATTACCCTCAATTTTCTTTTCTAATGCGCTAAGACGACCAACACTTTTTTCTACATTGATTTTTTCGCCGTCAAATACAGCAATCCCCGCAGAATCATAACCACGATATTCTAATTTTGTTAAACCTTCAATAAGAAATGGAGCAGCCTCTTTAGAGCCTACATAACCAACTATACCACACATAAGTGAATCCTCCAATATTTTACATTTTTTTATTTTCGAATTAAAACTGTCTTTGCTACCCGCACCGCTTTGGCCTGTAAGTCACCTCACAGTTTTGTCGGTTTGTATCGACTGTAGTAAGCCGAGAGGCATCCGCCGATTCTTCTCGATAAACCTCTTCCTCGTCCTCTTACCTAAATAAGAGCTAGCGCTATAATTAAAAAGTATTTCTCTTATTTACCCTTTTCATTCTCACCCCCTAAAGTAATCCATTATAAAATACGTACAAAGGAGCACTTTTGTGCTCCTTTGCATGTACAAACCATATTGTAATATAAGTTTTTCGATCGGTCAATACTTTTATCCTTGAACCGTTTTTACAACATCAGCAATTCCATGGCAAATCTTATCTAATTGTGCTTGGTCTGGGCCTTCGGCCATTACGCGAATTAATTGCTCCGTACCAGATGGACGTACCAAAATACGACCATTATCGCCAAGTTCATCATTTCCAGCTCGAATCGCAGCTTTAATCTGATTATTTTCTTCCCAGCCATCTTTCGTTTTTACACGAACGTTTACTAATAATTGCGGATAACTCGTCATCAGCCCAGCTAGTTCAGAAGCTGTTTTGCCGCTTCTTTTTACCGAAGAAATTAATTGAATCGCTGTGATTAAGCCATCACCAGTTGTACTAAATTCACTAAAGATGATGTGTCCCGATTGTTCACCGCCTAATGTATATCCATTTTCAATCATATTTTCTAAGACATAACGATCGCCGACTTTTGTAACTTCTAGTCTACCACCCGCTTTTTTAATTGCTTGATGCAACCCGATATTAGCCATCACAGTAGTAACCAATGTGTTATCCTTTAGTGTGCCTTTTTCCATCATTTCTAATGCACAAATCACAAGAATTTTATCACCATCAATCAATTGCCCTTTTTCATCAATCGCTAAACAACGATCAGCATCTCCATCATGAGCAATTCCAATATCAGCTTTGTGTTCTAGCACTGCTTTTTGTAAGGCTTCCATATGCGTAGAACCACACTCTTTATTGATATTTATACCATTTGGTTGTTTGTTTATCACAATTGCTTCTGCACCTAAACTTTTCAATACCACTGGCATCGATTCAAAAGAAGCACCATTTGAGCAATCCAATACTACTTTTATCCCTTTGAAATCGCCTTTTACAGTTGTTAAAACATAATTGATATATGATTTGATAAGATCATGGCGATATTCAACGGTACCAATTTTTTCGCCTGTTGGACGGAATAATTTTGTTCCTTCTTCAATTGCATGTACACGCGCTTCTAATTCATCTTCGACTGCATCTGGCAATTTATATCCATTGCTACCAAAGAATTTGATTCCATTGTCTTGATATGGATTATGTGATGCAGAAATCACAATCCCCGCTTGCGCGTTTGTATGTTTTGTTAAGTAAGCGATTGCCGGTGTAGGTACAACACCAGCAATAATTGCCTTACCACCAGCAGAACAAATTCCTGCAGCAAGTGCCGATTCAAACATCGGCCCAGAAATACGCGTATCTCTACCAATCAATAGAACTGGCTGTTCATCTGTTCCTTCACCAAAAAATATTGTTGCAGCTCTCCCTAAACGATAAGCCAATTCTGGCGTAAGATCAATATTTGCCTCGCCACGTACACCATCAGTTCCAAAAAGTCTTGCCATTATGATTACTCCCTTCAAAATCAAACAATTATCTATCAAAAATTAGTTATTCATCACGCTTTATATTTTTTCATTACAGCAAATGCGCCATTTAATCCGTCGATTGCGGCACTCATGATACCACCAGCATATCCTGCACCTTCCCCAATTGGGTATAATCCTTCGGTATTCAAAGAAATAAATTCTCGTGTGCGGATGATTCTACACGGTGCAGAGGAGCGTGTTTCTACCCCTGTCATCATCGCTCCGGCATCATCAAACCCTTTGATTTTCTGACCAAAATAGGGGAGGGCATTTGCAAGTGTATTCGTTATAAAATCAGGCAAACATTCCCGTAAATCAACAGGCGTCACCCCTGGCAAATACGTTGGTTTTGTGATAAAATCACGACTGCCTTTTTTATTATTTAAGAAATCCCCCACCGTTTGCACTGGAGCATAATAATTACTGCCAGCACAGGTAAAAGCTAATGCCTCGTATTTGCGTTGAAACGCAATACCCGCTAAGACATCATCATTGCCAAAATCATCAGGGCCAACGGTTACTAAGAGTGCACTATTGGCAATCCCAGAATTACGACGATAATTACTCATCCCATTGGTTACCACTTGATTTTTTTCTGAAGTTGCAGCAACTACATGTCCACCCGGACACATACAAAAGGAATATGCTCCGCGACCAGTTTCTTTATCTTGATAAGTTAACGCATAATCTGCAACTGGCAATCGTTCATGTCCTGCATCGACAGTATATTGCACCTTATCTATCCATTCTTGTGGATGCTCAATGCGAACCCCCACAGCAAAGGCCTTTGCTTCCATCGCAATTTGATTTTTATGGAGCATCGCATAGGTATCACGTGCACTATGCCCAATGCCGAGCATAACTACAGAGCAAGCAATATATTCGCTTTCATTTACCATGATACCCTTCACTACGCCATCTTTGCTATCGATATTCGTTACCGTAGCTTCAAAACGCACTTCGCCGCCAAGCTCAATAATCTGATTACGAATATTTTTTACAACACTGCGTAATTTATCCGTACCGATATGCGGTTTATGTAAATATTTGATTTCTGGCGGCGCGCCCGCTGAAATAAATAAATCAAGCACATCGGTCATTTTACTGTCATTAATCCGTGTTGTGAGTTTACCATCGGAAAAAGTACCCGCTCCACCTTCGCCAAATTGCACATTAGACTCTTCATCAAGGATACCGTCTTGCCAAAATTTTTGAATATCTGCCGCTCTACGATCTACATCGCGCCCACGTTCTAAGACAAGCGGCTTATAGCCATGTTTCGCTAAAGTCCAAGCTGCCAATAGTCCTGCTGGACCTAAACCGATGATGACTGGTCTATCCTGCAAAGGAAGCTCTCCATAAATAAGAGGCTCTTCGCCCTTATGAACCAATATTGCCACATTTTTATCATTGCGCAACTTTGCCAGCAGTTTTTTGTCTGGCATTGTTACTGTAACATTTAGCATGTAAACAAATTGAATTGGACTATTTCTATACCGCCTAGCATCGATGGCTTTACGCACAACTACCACCTCAAGCACAGCTTCAGGTGGTAATTTTAAGCGTTTTGCTACAATATCTTTAAGCGGAGATTCATCATCGAAAGGTACACTAAGATTAGTTATCCGTAACAATAATTATTCTCTCCTTAATCATTACTTTTCTTTACGGGATTTTCTTTTCGCTTTATCACATCAATTTTAACAGTTATCGTATCATTTGTCACCGTTATTCCGAGCGGTAACTGTAGTTTTATTTGTTTTGCTGTTGACTTATCAATATCTGCTAAGCTGATTTTTTCAGTATATACGAAATCTAGCGTATCGACAACCCTTTGATCACCATAAATATCTATTTTAGCTGGCTCAATCTTAATTCCATTTAAAATATAGTCTGCTGGTAAGTCATTGGCAATATTAGCTTTAATATCAACAAACTTCTTATATAGGCCTTTGATAATCGATACATCAACCTTCACTGAATCGGTCGATAATTTAATATCCGATACTTCTTTACCTTCACTATTTACCGCAACAATTGGCATATCGGCCGTAAAATCACTATTTCTACCAGCTAAATTAATATAGCCAACGATCTTCGCAACCGAATTAACAGCAGCAGTCGATCCTTGAATAGTTACTGTACCAACTGCTGGTGTAGCTTGACCGATGGTTATCCCTGAATCAGGCGTACCTGAAAAAGCAACATCTACCTTGATATCACGTTTGATAATCTTATCAATATCAAAAATAACCGTTTCTGGCGAGATAGTTACAATATCAAACCCTTGTGGTAATACGGTCTGTACTTTAATTGAATGTTTTCCCTCTTTGATACCAGTCAAATCAACGAAAACCTTAAAATCACGCTCCGTTGCCGTAGCAAACAAGCTACGTGGGCCACGTACTTTTAATTTGATACTTTCAACACTGCGGTTAACCGTATAACCTTCTGGTGCATGGATCACTTCTAGCGGCAAAGTAAAACTACTGTCAATTGCAGGATTTTGTTCATTCATAACAAAAAACCATAAAACAATTGCAACAATCAGCGCGATGATTTTCGCAGTTAAATTTCTATTTATCATATCCATCATTTATTATGCCTCCATTTAGAAAACATATCAGTAAAGTTTGTTGGCCGCGTTGCAAACAAAGGTTTTAAATTTTGTTTTAATTTTTCTGAATCTAAATGACGTGTTAATCGCCCACTCCGTGCAATAGAAATGGTACCTGTTTCTTCGCTGACGACAACGACAATGGCATCTGATTGTTCACTGATACCAATTGCAGCTCTATGCCTCGTTCCCAGCTCCTTGCTTAACGTTCTATCTTCGGTTAATGGTAATAAACAACCAGCGGAAACCATACGATTCCCACGAATAATCGCCGCACCATCATGCAGGGGCGTGTTGGGAATAAATACATTAATTAAAAATTCTGATGTAATAAGTCCATCTATTTGAATCCCAGTCGCACAATAATCATTCAATCCTGCTTCACGCTCTAACACAATAAGCGCGCCTATTTTATTTTGGGCAAGCACTGTTACTGCTTTATCTAACTCATTTACCAAAGACTTGGCTTCTTCCACATTTAGAAATACACTTCGTCCAAATAACTTTCCCTGTCCTAGATGCTCTAAAGTGCGTCTTAGTTCTGGCTGAAAAACGAGTGGCAACGCCACAAATACTAATGTTACCGTCTTTTGTAACAACCAATAAATCACATTTAAACCTAGCCAATTGCTGACCATCGTAAGTATCAAAAGTACAAGCAGTCCTTTTACCAAAGTAATCGCTCTTGTATCTCTTAATAAGACATATAGCTTATATAAAATAAATGCTACTATCAGAATATCAACTAAATCAAGGAAGCTAATGGTTGATAATAATCCTCTCAATTGTATTGGCATACACAAAACCCCTCAACTATTATTCCTATTGCTATTCTCTTTATAATGTGAAAACCCCTTTTAAATTCATGGAAAAATTTAAAAATTTTGTAGCATTAACGAAAATTAGACCAATAGTACTATATTTTGCAAAAAAATTCTCTTTATAACACACCCAACCTTTTCATCTAACTTATTTATCCTAGTGTAGAATCATGATAACAATGGAATTTTTTCATCCATATTATATATTTTTATATTGTATGTAGATTCCTATTTTCCATCCAAAAATAAATGAATAAAACCTCTTGCAAAGCTAGCAAGAGGTTTTATTCATTAGATTATAATGCAGATTATAATTTTGTTACTTCTTCTACTAAGCCCAATGTATCTTTTACTTCACCGCTTTGCAAACCTGTGATATGATCGAATAATTTTTGCGCAAATGGTCCAATTTTACCACCATTGATTACCATTTTTTCACCTTTATAATAAAGTTCTCCAACTGGAGAAATAACAGCAGCTGTACCAGAACCAAATACCTCTTCAAGATCACCATTTAAATAAGCTTCATGCACTTCATCAATTGTAATACGACGTTCTGAAGTAGGTACGCCCCATTCTTTCGCAACAGCAAGCACTGTTTTTCTTGTAATACCATCTAAGATACTCCCACAAAGTGCTGGTGTTACAATTTCACCTTTGATTTTAAATAGAATATTCATCGAACCAACTTCTTCGATGTATTTACGATGGACACCATCTAACCATAAGGTTTGATCATAGCCTTTTTCATGAGCAACAAGACTAGCATGTAAACTAGCTGCATAATTAGCTGGTGTTTTTGCTTCACCAAGTCCTCCAGGTACCGCACGTACATAAGTATCTTCTACCATGATTTTAACTGGATTAAACCCAGCTGCATAATAAGCAGCAACTGGCGAAAGAATAATCAATAATTTATAAGTGGCGCTTACACTTACCCCTAAAAACGGGTCCGTTGCAAAGATAAATGGTCTAATATAAAGACTCGTACCTTTTTTCGCAGGAACCCATGCTTTTTCAATTTCGATTAATTTACGTAACCCTTGGTGAACAGTTTCTACGTTCACTTCTGGAATATCTAAAATTTTTGCAGAACGATTTAACCGCTTAATATGATCAAGTGGTCTAAAGATAACAATACGATCATCTTGGGTTTTAAATGCCTTCATTCCTTCAAAAATCGCTTGCCCATAATGAAGAGTCGTATTTGCTGGACTAACTGTGATATCTTGATATGGCACTATCCGTGGATCATGCCATCCTTCTTCTGGATTATAGTCCATTTCAAACATATAGTCAGAAAATTTTGTACCAAATCCAATTTTGGATACGTCTGGTTTTTCTTTTAACGCTCTAGTTTTTTCAAATTTGATTTCAGCCATTTTTTCCATCCCCTTAAACATCTAAACATACAATTCAAAGCCCTTGCTTCGAAACATATCTAAATTTGTAATGTATTCATTATATTGCTTTTTTTGTATACATGTCAAGGAAACATTCCTGTTTTCTTGGTATTAATTCACTTTAAATTACGTTTTGTCTATTCCAAAAATACTAATTTCCATTTCGAAAAAAATATTGTATTCCCTACAGATTCAGCATTGAGCACATACATCCATAATGTTACAATATCTATTGTATTAATAAATATTGGAGAGATGACAATGAAAACAATGGGTCTCATTGGCGGAATGAGTTGGGAAAGCACTGCGGAATATTATAAGGTAATCAATCAAACCATAAAAAAAGAATTGGGTGGATTACATTCAGCGAAATGCTTAATGTACAGCGTCGATTTTCAAGAAATTGAAGAATGCCAGTCAAATGGCAACTGGAATAAAAGTGGTGAAATTCTAGCAGAAGCAGCAATTGCCCTAGAAAAAGCCGGCGCTGATTTTATTGTTATTTGTACAAACACCATGCATAAAGTGATTGATCTAGTAAAGCAATCTATTCATATTCCAATTTTACATATTGCAGACGTAACGGCACAAGCACTCTTAGAAGATGGTATAGATACCATTGCATTACTCGGTACTAAATATACGATGGAACAAAATTTTTATAAACAAAGATTGATTGCTAATCATATCAATGTAATCATTCCCGAAGAAAATGATCGTACGATGATAAATAATATTATTTATCATGAACTTTGTTTGGGGCAGATTAAGCCGGAATCCAAACAACATTTTCTTTCTATTATAGATAAAATGAATCAAAAACATGCGAAAGCGATTATTTTGGGCTGTACTGAAATTGGTCTGTTAATAAAACAATCAGACACCGACATACCTCTTTATGATACCTCTTATATTCACGCACATAGCGCGGCAATGTATGCATTAGCAAAATAAAAAGCAAGGAGCGTAAAATTGCTCCTTGCTTTTTATTTATTTTCACCTATCATCTTCACCAATTTTTCAATTCGTTCAATACTGATTTCACCAAATAAGGAACTGTTTTCTCTTGCCGCCGAACCAAAATGATATTCAGCCCCTTTAACCTCTTGCTGCATATCATTAATATTATCAAGCGTCAATCCCCCGCCCACGAGCAGACGAATATGACCTGCACTCTCTTGCATTTTATTTAATATTGCAATATTTTCTTTAATAAAGCCTGTTCCCCCAGAGGAAAGGACCTTCGTAATCTGCGGATATTTTGCTAAAATTTTTACGCCCGTGACCGGGTTAATCAAATCAATGGCACGGTTAAATGTGACTTCTAACCCATCACATACAGATAGGAGATCGCGCAATTTATATTCACTAATATTTTCTTCTTCATCCAAGACCCCAAAAACAACACCGTTTGCCTTTAATTGTTTGGCGATTAGGATATCTCTTTTCATTAAATTAATTTCATCCGTATTATAATAAAAGCCTTTTGCATGTGGTCTAATCATGATATTTACAGGTATATTAACACTATTTATTACCGCTTCAATTAAGCCGTAACTAGGGGTAAGTCCACCCTCACTTAAGGCACTAACAAGTTCAACTCTATCTGCTCCGCCAGCTTCGATTTGTTTAGCATCTTGTACGGTCATTGCAATTATCTCTAACATGTTAATCTCCTCCCAATCATCACCACAATTATTAAGAATATCAACAATTTATCAATATAATTTTATACTATCATGTATAGAAAAAAAAACAACCTTTTTATATGAAATAATTGTCATTTATTTATTTCCTATATCATTTACTTAGGAAATAATAATTATAGTATTGCTAAATTAACCTAAAAATAATCCATAAATTAAAAATAACTTATTTTTTAGTAAAAGTCTTATTTTTTTAGAAATTTTAAATCAGACTGTCGACAAATATAAACTAGTACGAAGATAGACTGCCGGTTGGTGAGAAGTGCTCAGATGCTAGGAACAGTAAGGGGGTGTGAAGGAGTCGTACTTTCGTACGTCGACGAACAGCACCTTGCTGTAACGACGCAGATGAGTGCTTATCGCCGACCCGCAGCCTGTCTGTCCATAGTATGTTTATTATCAAATTTAACATATATGATTAATATGTTAAATTAAATTTACATTATTGTTAAAATATATTACACTATGTAAAGAGGTGGAAATATGAAAAAGACAATTGGTATATCAGGTAATATATTAATAGATGAAGGAGGTATGTTCCCAGGATATAAACGCTCTTATGTAAATGATGATTATGTAAAATCTGTGATTTCAGCAGGTGGACTTCCTTTTATTCTTCCTTTAAATACAAATGAAGAAATTATTAAAGCACAACTATCAATGATTGATGGACTTATTTTATCCGGTGGTTATGATGTAAACCCATTACTCTTTGGCGAAGAACCACACAGTCTCTTAGGCATGACCATGAATGATCGAGACACCTTTGATGCTCTTCTAATTAAGCATGCCTTGGACATGCAGTTACCAATTTTAGGTATTTGTCGTGGTTGCCAAATACTGACTGCGATCTGCGGCGGCACTTTATATCAAGATTGTTCTTTATTGGAAGGTTCTTACATAAAGCATTCCCAAGGTCATACCCCTGCCGCACCTTCCCATACAGTTACAATCGCAAAGGACTCTGAACTTTATTCAATATTCGGTGAACAAACAATCGTAAACTCTTTTCACCACATGTCAATAAAAAACGTTGCACCTGGATTTAAAGTAACCGCGGTAGCGAAAGATGGTATTGTTGAAGCGATTGAAAAAATCGATGGTTCTTTTGTGCTCGCAACACAATGGCATCCAGAAATGATGGCAGCAAGTAATGATGACATGCTAAAACTATTTAAACTTTTGATATCAAAATGCAAAAATAAGGAGAATGCCTGATGAGCAAAAATAAATTTGGCTTTTGGAGCATTGTTTTGTTAGGGATTAATGCAATCATTGGTACAGGAATATTTTTATTGCCTAACAAAGCTTATGCTTTAACCGGTTCTTTTAGTTTAGTTGTCATTATATTTGATATGCTGCTTGCCACATCGATGGCATTATGCTTTGCCGAACTGAGTGGCTTATTTAAGAAAAATGGCGGTCCATATGTGTATGCAAAAGCAGCCTTTGGCGAATTTGTTGGTTTTGAAGTTGGTTTTATGAAAGCCGCTGTTAGTATCATTGCTTGGGCAACGATGGCGAACGGCTTTGCAACTGCTCTATCTGCTGTATTTCCAGCAGTGGGCAATGATTTCACACAAAAAGCAATCATTATTTTATTAATTGGTTTTCTTGCCTTGATCAATGTTATGGGTGTTAATTTATCTAAACTATTAAACAATGTTGTTACCTTAGGTAAAGTTTTCCCACTTATTTTATTTACGAGCTTGGGTATCTTCTTTATCAATGGTGGGAACTTTACTCCATTATTTCATCATGAAAAAAGTGGCAGCAACAATACCGTTGATAAAACGTTATAATCTACCTCACTTTTTTTCTTATAGAATAAGCGATACAAATAAGGTACGAGTGCAGTATCAAATCAATACTGCACTCGTACCTTATTCTTTTGTAAAAAACAATCCCTCACCCAAACTCACTTCAACGAATAGTATGAAGTACCACAATCAAAGTAGGAGGGATATTATGCTGCGAAGTAAACTGTGTAAAATCCTCAGCGTGATGATAACATTGTTATTTTTACTTACAGGCTGCACGTCAACTGACACAATACAAAAAACGAATGCCCAAGCACCAGCTTGGGCACCCACGTTATCACCGCTTACAAAAGCAGCCGTTGTTAAAGTAGGAATGAAGCAAGTGAGCTCTGACTCCGGCATCTTAATCGGCATGGCGAAAGGCTATTATGCAGATTTCGGCATTCAAATTGAGCCGATTCAGTTTAGCTCTGGGCAAGAAATGATCAACCAACTAGCTGCTGGGCAATTGGATGTCGGCGCAACAGTTTCATCGTCTGGTTTATTTAATGCGATGTCACGCGATATCCCAGTCAAAATTGTTGCCGATAAAGGGATTAATATTCCTGGTAAAGGATATTATCGCCTAGTGATCCGTAAAGATCTAGAAAATACAATCAAAGACTACAGCGATCTTAAAGGCAAAAAAATAGCTGTTGTCGGCACTGCTTCCTTGGATGAATTATCCTTAGAACGTGCACTAAACAAAGGGAATATGACCTTAAAAGATGTCGAAGTGCAAGTGATTCGCTCCTTCCCAGATATGCTAGTATCTTTAAGCAACCATAGCATCGATGCTGCTATGGTAATTGAGCCATTTATCACGCAAGGCATGAGCAAAGGTATCTTATCTCCTTGGAAAGATCCATTTGAGTATGATCCCGATGCCCAAACGGCTTTACTCGTATTTGGCACAAGCTTAACCAAAAATCCCGAAGTCGCTAACCGCTTTATGACCGCTTATATTCAATCCGTCCGCGATTATAATGACGCTTTCTTTAAAAATAAGAATCGTTCAGAAATAATTGATATTCTTTGCAAATACTCCGTAATAAAAGATGCCACACTATATGAAACAATGTACCCTACTGGATTAAATCCCGATGGCTATTTAAAAACAAAAGGAATTGCTTTAGATTTAGCTTGGTACAAACAAAATAATTTACTAAAGTCAGATATTCAACTCTATGATGTAATTGATCACAGCTATGTCGACTTTGCCTTAAAAATCTTAGGGCCTTATAAATAAACCGAAAGCATTGCAATACATGCTTTGTGAGGTAAGCAGATGAAAATACAAATGAATAACTTTACAGTCCTTCGCATTCTGTCCATATTATCACCATTAACGCTCTTGCTCGTGTGGGAACTATTAGCGAGAATGCAGGTCATTGATCTTCGACTATTTTCCAGTCCCTATTTCATTATGAAAGCTTTCTTCCCTTTGCTCTTCTCTGGCGAACTTATTTATCACACCGCTATCAGCGTTCAAAGAATCCTCTTAGGATTTGCTGTTGGTGCGATTCCAGGCATTATAATCGGTATTGCCATGGGCTTATCCCCTTGGGTGCGCTCCTCGCTAGAGCCAATGATCAACGCCACCTATCCCATCCCAAAACTCGCCTTAATGCCACTGATTTTATTAATCTTCGGACTTGGTGAGACTTCGAAAATTTTTACCATCGCCATCGGCGTTTTTTATTTGGTTGTGATCAATACGCTGACTGGTGTTTTAAATATCGATAAAATCTATCTTGACGTAGCAAAAAGCTTTGGCGCCAATCGCAAAAATTTTTATTTGACCGTAGCACTGCCGGGCGCTTTACCGATGATTTTCGCTGGTCTAAAACTCGGTATGGGCATGGCCTTGATTTTAATCGTAGCCGCTGAACTCTCAGCAGCGCAGGCTGGAATTGGCTGGATGATTTGGCGCGCGTATGACATGTTTGATATCGAAAGAATGTTCGTCGCTTTAATTATGCTATCCGTATTAGGCTATATTTTTTCTCTTATTTTAGATTGGTTAGAACGGCTGGCTCTACCATGGAAACAATAGGAGAAGTGGAGGAATCACAATGAGCCAAATAAAAAAACGCATCGAAATCGATGCGGTAAGCAAGATTTTTCAAACTTCACAAGGCACTGTGCCAGCGATTACTGATATCAATCTAGAAATACCAACTGGCGAATTTTTTTCGATTGTCGGGCCGAGCGGCTGTGGGAAAACTACCTTGCTTCGAATTTTAGCTGGTCTGGAAACAGCCTCCTCTGGCACCATTTCCATTAATGCCCGTGATAATACCCGCCCGCTAAGTTCAGTGGTTTTTCAAGAGCAATCTATTTTCCCCTGGCTAAATGTAATTGATAACGTTGCGTACGGATTAAAAATGCGTGGGATATCAAAAAGACAGCGCTACGAAACTGCTACGTATTATATTAGAATGATCGGTCTAGAAAAATTTATGAATGCCTACCCATCCCAACTCTCAGGCGGCATGAAGCAACGAGTCAGCGTGGCTAGAGCCTTTGCCAATGATTCGGAAATACTTCTCATGGATGAACCGTTCGGCGCTCTAGATGAACAAAACCGTATCATTCTACAGCAAGAACTTCTCGAAATCTGGGAACGCACAAAAAAAACGACCGTCTTTATTACCCATAGTATCGACGAAGCACTCTGCGTCAGCGACCGCATTATGGTTATGACCGCCCATCCCGGCACGATAAAAGCAATCATTGACATTGACCTGCCACGCCCGCGCAATATAGCCAAAATCCGCACGACACTTCGTTATAATGAACTATTTCAACTGATCTGGCAGTCTTTACGTGAAGAAGTGTTAAAAGGCAAAGAGCAAGAAATACGAGGAATTTAATATTTTTCTCGCAGTTAATTGTATAGAAAAAGGGGCAGTCACACTCAGACTGTCCCTTTTTTGATGATAATTTATAAAAAAAAAGATTTAAATGAATATGAAAGATAAACAAAAATACGCATCACCTTGGCTACTTTCCAATAAAATTATCATATATAGAATCCTGTAAAAAGCAGTTCTAAGAATATAAACGTTATTAATAAACCGTATGAACATATAATAATTTTTCTTTTTCCCTAATCAAAATCGGAACACATAGCCTTCTGATAACCACCAATATAAATCAGAATTAATGTGAATATTATCCATGTGATTGATAGCAAATCCGTAATTGACCACCATTATTAAGGCTTGAATATTTTTAATATTCAAGCCAAATTTATTGACTTAATTTTCAATAATCTATATCTTAACTGCTCCTACACATAAATCAGAATTTATGCTGCTATTCCCTATATATACTTCATATTCCATATGTTCTAATTCCATTTTATTTGTTTTAGCATTATACCAACAAAGTTCCTCTTTAGGGCAAGTTATTATCACCTCTTTACTTTCTCCAGGCTTTAAACTCACACGAGAAAAACCTCTTAATAATTTCACTGGTCTTTCTACAGAAGAATTCTTAAATCCTATATACATTTGTACAACTTCATCACCTGATACTTTACCTATATTTTTAACAATACATTTAGCAATAACATCTTTTTCAGACGTACAAAATTCTGCATTACTAAAATTAAATTTGGTATAAGACAAACCAAATCCATAAGGAACAGATGGTTTAATTCCTTTTTTTTCTAATTTCGTATATCCATGGTAATAATTATACCATTGAGATGTTGTATCCCAATTTACAATGGGAAGCTCCTCTTCTCTAAAAGGAATAACAAAGGGTATTTTTCCACTAGGGTTAACATGTCCAAATAAAATTTCCCCTATTGCAGTGCCCCCCTCCATACCTGGATAATAGGCCATCATTATAGCGTTTGCACTCTTTTTCCACTCTTCAATCATTATCATATTACCGCCAATTAAAACAGCTACAGAATTGGAATTTTCCGGACCTACTGTCTTTATCAATTCAATTTCATTTTTATGTAATCCTAGTGAATTCTTTCTATCCCCGCCTGCAGCTCCTGTATAAGATTCAAACTCATTCTCCGAGATATATTCGCCTTCGTCATCGTAGTCATACCCAACTACAAATATAACTGCATCTGCATTTTTAGCTAATTCTTTTGCATGTTTTAAATTTTCACCACTATAATATACAACTTCAGCTTTCGGTACTGCATTAGCAATCCCCTGTAAAGGAGTTACAACGTATGCTGGCCTTACTTGGCTAGAGCCATGATCCCCTATTACTTCCTTATCTCCTAATTTTCCTAATACAACAATTTTCTTTAATGTATCTTTTAATGGTAAAACCTCATTTTCATTTTTGATTAATGTAATACCCTCTCTCGCAGCTTTAAGTGCAAGCTGAATATGATCGTTACAGCCTATGACACTTTCATCATATTGATTTGAACAGTTATTTTGAAATGCCAATAATGTTCTCACTATACGCAAAACAGAATCGTTAATTTTACTTTCTTCTACTTGTCCATTTTTTACTTTATTCAGTAATTTTTCTCCAAAAAATTGAGTGCAGCACATTTCCATATCTTGCCCACCATTAGCAGCTTCAACAGTATCTCGAACTCCCCAAATAAAGTCACTCATAACAAATCCATCAAAATCCCATTCCTTCTTCAATACCTGATTTAATAAATAATCATGGTGCCCACAATGTGTTCCCTTATATAAGTTATATGAACTCATAACAGCGGCTGCACCTGCTTCAATACATTTTTTAAAATGAGGCAAAAATACTTCTCTTTCTGTGCGTTTATCACATTCAACATTTACTTTGAATCTAGAAATTTCCATTTGATTAAAAGCAAAGTGTTTGATGCATGCTATTACGTTCTCTTCCTGTACTCCTTTAACTAGCGCCTTGCCCATTTCTCCCAAATGAAAAGATTCTTCACCATAAGTTTCTTGACTTCTTCCCCAACCTGGATTATATGGCAAGTTAATACATACCCCAGCAAATAAATTTCCTCTATAGGCGTGAATTTCTCTACCTATAGCCTGTCCTATTTGCTCTTCCAATATTGTATCAAAAGTTGCTCCTCTAAGCATTGTGACAGGAAAACAAGTACTCTTACCCGTACCACAAACTACCCCTCTAGGACCATCACAAAAAAGCATAGGTGGTATATTATGACTCTCTACTCCGCCTGCTGGATATGGATAATAATTATAATGTTTCTGTTCATCAGAATCTCTTAAGTCTGTGAGCATATCATTAAGACTAACATTTCCACTCATCAACGAAATTTTTTCCTCTAAACTCAAAGCAGCAACTATTTCCTTTGCTTTTTCAGTATAAGATAGCCTCTTTAATTTAGTACATTTCATTTTCATACCACTCCTCTTATAATGATATTTCATATAAGTATAATAAATATTTATTATACTTATCACATTTTATTAAAAAGTCACTTTATTATATGTAAAATTTATGCATAACCTTTATTATTCTAAATATATTTAAATATTTCTGTTTTTCAAATACTTTATCTAATCTCAGTAAAACTTATAACATACTATTATATTCCATAAAAATTACTTAGCAATATCTTTTAATAAAGCGATAGCTTCACTGATATCAAACCTTAAATAACCTTTTATATTTGAATCTACGCTACTATTTACTCCTCTGTCTCGATATTCAGTAGGAGTTACACCCAAAATTTTTTTAAAAGTCCTATAAAATGTACTTTCAGAACAAAAGCCACAATTACAAGCAATAAAATCAATTGATTTATTTGAAAATTTCAACAGATATTTAGCATTTTCTATTCTATTATTAAGTACTAAATTTCTAGGAGATAACCCTATATTTGCTTTTAAAAAACGATACACTGATTTTTCACATAACCCGACAGATTTATATAACTGTTCTAATACTGTGTTTTCTTTGCAATTTTTTTTTATAAAATCGATCATATACATAAGCAACTTCAAATCTTCTTTTTCTTTCAATTCTTTAGCGTTTTGATAAATATCACATAACACAAATTCAAATAAGTCAGCTACTATCATATAAATCAAAGATTTTATTCTATATATGTTACAAACTTCTCTTTTTTGACCTTCAAGGCCAATTCGAGCTGCAATATTAATATAACTGCTATAACCATTTTTAGGTATTCTATCTTTATCATTACTATTTAAATAAAAATAATATGATTTATCGTTATTCTTCAAATCACTAAATATTACTTTATTAATTTGAATAAATAAGCATAAGTTATCTTCTTGAGTGCGTTGCAATTCATGTACTTCTTGCGAATTTAATAAAATAATATTTTTTGCCTCTAGCAATACTATTTTAGAACCTACCTTTATTATTAATGATCCCTTCAAGATCAAAATTAACTCGTAATCATAATGCCAATGAAAACTAGAATGTTCTATTGATGTCACAAATATTTTTGCCTTATATTTTTCTTCATGTTCTATAATCTCAAATAAATATACGCTCATATTTTTTGTATGATGTGTTATTTACTACGAATCATACATTCCTACTTTCTTATATATTTACACCACTATAGCATATTTTTATATACTATCATTTTTGAGAACAAAACATATATTTTTATACACTCACACTATAGATTTGTAAAAAAATAAATTCTTCCCAAGTTATCTTAAATAAGTAGTTTTTACTATCTATAGATATAATTATAATTTAATTAAAATATATTTGTTATCAAATCAGTACAAACTTTATATTATTTTTAGACTTTTTTGACTTTTTAGATTATTGAATTTATAATGAATTACTTGTATTTTTGATTTATATCTCTGCAGATTTAGTACTTTACACTCAGTAAAATCGGTCTAGAAAAATTTATGAATGCCTACCCATCCCGGCACGATAAAAGCAATCATTGACATTGACCTGCCACGCCCGCGCGATATAGCCAAAATCCGCACGACACTTCGTTATAAAGAGCTATTTCAACTGATCTGGCAGTCTTTACGTGAAGAATGTTAAAAGGCAAAGAGCAAGAAATACGAGGAATTTAATATTTTTCTTGCAGTTAATTGTATAGAAAAAGGGGCAGTCGCACTATGACTACCCCTTTATTTGCTGATCTTTTATAAAAAAAAATATATTTATCGATATTTTCTCGAATTTTTGAAACACAGCCTGCCGCCCCATCGTCTGGTTTAATCATTCTTCAATTATCTTTTCTAATGTCATTTGATCTTTTCCCCACGCTGCAATAGCTGCAATAGCAGGAACCAGCTTTTTAGCCTGTTTTGTTAAAAAGTATTCAACATGAGGTACTTTTTCTAAATACTGAATACGTTCTACAAGACCATATTTTTCCAACTGTTGCAAAGAACGTGTAAGCATAATATTACTAATTCCGGGCAGCCTCTTTTTTAATTGGTTATAACGTAAGCATCCGCTCAGTAAATGGTGTAAAATTAACACTCTCCATTTTCCACCAATAATATTTATTGTATGTAAAACCGGACACTCATCACCATAAGATTGTTTTTTACTCATTTATAAACATCTCCTTAACAATTATATAAGGTACAAAAATGTGCGTACTTGTTTCGTTTATCTCTCTTAGTATAATTATACTATAAGCGAAAATCAATTAGATAAAATTTTTTATATACCAAGGAGGCATTTAAAATTGAAACTTCCCGAACTTAAAATTGGAAATTTAGTTGCAAAAGTGCCTATTATTCAAGGAGGTATGGCAGTACGGATTTCTACTGCCCGACTTGCAGCTGCCGTAGCTGAAAATGGTGGTATAGGTATAATTGCTGCTTCTGGCATGTCTTTTGGCGAATTACGCAATGAAATTCATCTTGCACGCTCACTGACCAAAGGAATTATTGGTGTTAACGTGATGGTCGCAGCTAGAGAATTTAAAGCACTTGTAAAAACTGCTATCGATGAAAGTATTGATTTAGTCGTAGCTGGTGCAGGATTCTCACGCGATGTATTTGAGATAGGAAAAGAAAGCAATACTCCTATTGTCACAATGGCGTCTTCGGTAAAAGCAGCTAAACTCTCAGAAAAACTAGGCGCTGCGGCTGTTGTGGTTGAGGGAAAAGAAGCTGGCGGGCATTTAGGTACAACGAACCATTCTATAAAAGATCTCATCGCCGAGATAAAAAATGCAGTTCATATCCCCGTTATTGGCGCTGGCGGAATTATTAATGGACAAGATATAGTTGAAACATTAAATCTTGGTGCTGATGGAGTTCAAATGGGCACTAGGTTTGCTATGAGTAAAGAATCAAATGCTGCCTCATCACTAAAAGAATTTTATTTGAAGGCAAAAAAAGATGATGTCGTCCTAATTAACAGTCCTGTTGGATTACCCGGGCGTGCTTTGAAAAATCCATTTGTTGAGAGGATTAATGAAGGTACCATTTCTCCTAAAGTATGCAAAGCCTGCTTAAAACATTGCAGCCAGAATTTTTGTATAATCAGTGCTCTTTCCAAAGCGCAACAAGGAGATATCGAAACTGGGCTAGTTTTCACAGGTGAATATATTTATAAGATAAAAGAAATCTTATCCGTAAAAGAAATTTTTAATAAGTTATTAGATGAAATAGAATCCATTAATGCTTCATCCTGCCTAGCAGCAAAAATTTCAACTGAGATATAGAATACTTTTTAATGTAATTAATTACATATGCATAGGAAAAGGGGCGTCGCACTATGACTGCTCCTTTTCTCGTCTTTGGGATTGATTTTTCTTGTCTAAACTTACAAAAGAATGTTACTTTTATCACATGTCATCAATGATATGTTTCTGAATAGCCTTTCAATGGCAAAACTTAATTATATTTAAGAACAGCAATCCCTGAATAATATTTAATATTTGCTTCGTTTAATTCCAGCTCACTGTATTCTTTTGCTTTCATTCCTGAAATGGAAATGAATTTATCAACACTACATAAGATGTACCCCAATATTCCCAATGCCTTTGTCCGGTAATGCATCGGTATAATAGTCGTCGGGTTTAGCTGTTTGGCGACTTGAACTGCATTAGTTGCATTAATCGTAGCTACCCCTCCAATTGGAAGAAGCAGTATGTCTACGTTTCCTAGTTCTTCAATCTGATTGGAACTCAAAATATGCCCCAGATCCCCACAATGACAGACGTCTATTCCATCAATATTAAAGGTATATACCGTGTTTTTTCCTCTCTTGGCTCCTGAAACTTTATCGTGAAATGTTGCCACACCTTTTATTTTTATTCCATCTTTCGAAAAAACACCTGATCCCTGTATATGTTCGAAGCTTCCTTTAACTGCGCTTATATTATTATGGTCTTTGTGATTATGACTTGTAGTTACTATACTTGCTTCAAATTCAGGTAATTTGTAACCCAGCATATTAACATATGGGTCCGTTACTAATTTCGTCCCGTTTTCAGATGTTATCATAAAGCAAGATTGCCCAAACCATTTGATCTTCATATTAATCCTCCCCGTTAAATACTATTTCTACTGAGCAGGCATTGGTTATAGCTTCCTATACACCTTAAAATAAACCCATACTGCATTAAGCAATAACAAAGCACTTGTTATAATAAACACATATCGGATACCAAACCAAGCTGCCACTTGCCCGCCTAAAATGGAGCCTCCGAATACGCCTAAATACTGTGCCGACATATTAAAGCCAAAAACTCTTCCTGTAAGAGAATCTGGTGTAATTTTCTTAACTAATACATTAACAGAAGGAACCAACCCTGCCATTGTTAATCCTAATAGAAAGCGAAGCACCGTGAACTGCCAGGGATTTTTTACAAAGGCCTGTGGCATAAAAATGAGGCCTGCCGCTACAAGTGCAACTAACATAACCTTCTGTGGTCCAATCCTATCAGAAAGTTTTCCCAATCCTGGAGCGGCAATTATATTTGCCAGCCCTGAAGCAGAGAAAGCTATTCCGGCTAACAGAGCAACATGACTGGTATTATTGGATAACTCGGTAATATATACTGTTATGATTGGTTCTACAGAGTACAATGCCAAAGCTAATACAAAAGAAGTCACAAACATGATAATAGTTAAACTTTTGTCTGGAATACTATTCCATGTCTGCTTAGCACTTAGCACCTTTTTATCTTGACGAGTAAAAGATTCCTCTACAAATAAAATGGTTGTAATAAATGCAATCAGCATTAGTGTACCTGTTATAAAAAATACATTTTGTAAACCAAAGTTCTCTGCTATATAACCGCCAATCATTGGTCCAAGCAGAGAACCTGCAATAGGCGCTGTTGAAAGTGTACCTAAAGCCCATCCCGCATGTTTCTTATCGGTCTGAGTCGCAATCAAGGTAATACAGGCTGTACCATAACCGGTGATAACACCCTGTAACATTCTTAATCCTATCAACTGGTATACATTCTGTACAAAACCCATACTACATATAACGACTGCCATACCAAGGCTTGCCCGCAGAAGCATTGGTTTTCGGCCAAATCGATCAGCGGCCCGACCCCAAATGGGTGAAAAAACAGCGGAAACGATAAAGGTAATACCAAAAGCAATTCCTGAGAACTGCTCAATTAAGGCCATATCATGTATCCCGAGATGATCTATATACAGTGGCAATACAGGGGCAATCTGGCTCATCCCTATACCTGTTGCAAACATCCCAAACCAACAAACAATTAAGTTTCTTTTCCAAATCGGCATAAATATAAGTCTTCTTTCTGCTATGCTTGATTTCCTGTGCAATGAATATTTAATAGTAATATCTTAATCCAGCAGATAGTTTTATACCATGCATTATATTAAATTCCATGGATATTTTTGCTATAGAATTCCGATGGACTTATACCTTCAATTTTTTTGAATATCCTGCTAAAATAAAATTCATCAGAAAACCCAAGTTCTTGTGCTACTTCTTTTACTTTTTTATTACCATCGATAATAAGCTCTTTGGCTTTATCAATTTTCATCTTATTAAAATACTCGATTACAGAATAGCCTGTACTCTCTTTAAAAGTCCTTGATAGATAAAAAGAGGATAAATGCACCATCTCTGACAGTTCAGGTAAGGTTACTCTATTATTTATATTTTGATGCATGTATTGAATAATTTTTTCTATTTTTAAGGAAATTGAGTAATTCCGATTTTGCTTTCTCATATTTTGAAAGATTGCAATTAATAATTGCTGAAGTAAAGTCTTAGTAATAAATTCATATCCTGGCAACTTCTCATTCCAACTATCAACTAATTTCTTAAATATATCCTCAATAGGATAGTGATTCTTTAATTCTTGTGCAGAATGCAGCGGGAGCATTTTAACTTCATCTCTAATCGTCCATTTACTCTCATTAAAACCCACATGCGCATAGCTAAAATGTACTGATAGAAAACATACTGGTTTTTCAGTATCCATTTCTATTGAATGTAGTACATCAGGACAAATGTAAAATAGCATACCTTCTTTAACCGAATATCTTTTTTTTTCAATTATAATATTGCCCTTCCCTTCGGTAAAAAAAACAATTTCATGATGTTGAAGTGTTCTAGTGATTTTACCCAGATATTTCTCATTTTTATTAAGTTTCCTATGTTTACAGTAATGAATGTGAAAAAAAAGATTACTCATGTTTTCCTCCATAATTATTAGTGCTATGTCACTAATAAATTTTGATAAATATGTTAAGTAATAAGTCTATTTTATCATAAAATGCCTCCTCTATTATCTCACCACTCCTTACCTCGACAATACTAACTCTCCCCATCCCCCGTTTAACAACCTGATCACCCCTGAATAGTTCCTCATCAAATTCCCACACGCCTATTGTTCCCCTAATTTCCAGTACTTAGTGTTTGTCATACACACAAAACAAGAGTCCAGAAACCTTAACTTTGAAAGTTTCTGGACTCTTAAAACTTTTTTATTTCAATGACGTTTCTAGAACTTGCCTTGCTAACAACTAAAGCCAGAAAGACGACGTACCGATTCTTTCTGTCTATTCGTTGACATTTTGATAAACATAAATTTATAGACAAAACGAAGAAGTACTAAAAGGAAAAGAGCAAGAAATACAAGAGATTTAATATTTTTCCTGTTTAAATTTACAAAATAATGTTACTTTTATGTCATCGTTGGCCCAGACTTAAATAATAATAAGCAAATTGACTAATTTGGGCTTAGTTTTAAGCTATTCCATATGTATAACATTATGTAGTACATTTTACAGATCCGGATTAGATAATACTCGCTTAACTTGTTCAATTACAGCAATAATGCCTTCTTCATTTATAAACTCCGGTTGTACTTTGTATTTTTTCCGACAAAAACTTAGCAGCTTGGCCCCATCTAACATATTATCTGTACATATCTCCTCGGCAGAATGATTTAACATCCATTTATATCGAGGAAAAATATGCATATGAAAATGCGTCGTTTCTTCTCCAAAATTAGCCAGATACACTTTTTCCATACCGTCTATACGTTTTAAAGCGGCTACTACTGCCTTTGTAACAATTCCCATATGTAACATCTCATTTTGATTTAAATCACTGTAAGACTCAGTATGCCTTAATGGTGAAAGGATTAAATATCCCGGAATTTGTAAGTCAATACAATGATGCAAGAGAACGTAACTATCTTTATAAATTATTCCGCCAACTGGAAAGAATTCTCCATTCACGATACTGCATGTTAAACACATATGCTTTCCCCCAAATAACAAACTCAACTCAAAACGAACAAATTTATATTATTGCGCCAACTCTCTTCCCATATTAAAAGCATCTTGCATATACTTTCAAAATTACTAGGATGGTAAACTACTTACTTAAGTATAAAAGATTAAATAGAATTACGCATCATCTATGAAATTCAATCAAACACTTCTTGGCTGATCAAAACTAGTTATGCTAGTCTTTTTTAGTCCAAGATCCCATTATCGTTTTACTACTAGAAATAACTAGATCCAAAAGCCCTTCATTTTTCGCACAAATGGCATCCAAGGCGACAAGTAAAGTGTCCAGTTGCTCATACGATACGATAAGCGGAGGCTCCAAGCGAATAACATTGGGATTATTCAAAGTATAGGCCGTAATGATCCGGTAAGTATTAAAGAGTTCGCCGGCTATCATAGCGCCTAAGTATTCACTGGCCAACTTTTCCAAAGTTCCTCCGATCAGCTTGTTTATGATCCCCTTTTCAGGCTGAGCAAACTCAAGTCCGATCATCAGCCCTTTCCCGCGGACCTCTTTTAAAAACGGATATTTTTTCTGTAATCCCTGCAATTTTCCTATGAGATATTCACCCTTTTCCGCAGCCTGTAGCGTTAAACCATCTCGAAAAATAATTTCCAAGGTAGCAATCCCAGCTGCTGCTGCACGCGAGTTCCCACCAAAGGTAGATGTGTGCAACATTGCCTTTTCTAAGCTACCGTAAGCTTTTTTCCATACACGTTCCGTCGCAGTGTAGGCGGCCAGCGGCATTACTCCGCCTCCAAAAGATTTAGACAAGCATAGGATATCTGGAACGATTCCGGCCTGCTCGCAGGCAAATAGAGTTCCCGTACGTCCAAAGCCGGTTTGAATTTCATCCACAATCAGCAGAACATTATGCTTGTTACAAATATCCCTTATTTTTTTCAAGTATCCAACTGGAGGAACAATGATTCCCCCCTCGCCTTGGATGGGTTCTACGATAAAAGCAGCCACATCATTCTGATACAAAGCTTTTTCCAAAGCTTCCGCATCTCCATAGGGGACAAAGGAAACCTCCGGCAATAGGGGCGCAAATGGCTTCCGGTATTTTTTCCTCCCCGTAACAGACAGAGCGCCGAACGATTTGCCATGAAAAGCTCCTTCACAAGAAATAAATTTCGTCCGCTCAGTAGAGGCTCGGGCAAGTTTCAACGCTCCTTCCACAGCTTCGGCACCACTGTTGCAAAAAAAAGAATATTGCAGTTCGCCGGGTGTGAAAAGAGCCAGATCTCGAGCCAATGCCCCCGCCAGCGGATTAGGAAAGGCTTGTAGAAGGTTCGGCGCTTCTTTTACCATGTCCACTGCGGCCAGTATTTCGGGGTGATTATGACCTAAATTGAGGGCCCCATAGCCTCCCAGAAAATCTAAATATTCATGTCCCTCTTTATCCCACAGCGACACGCCTTCCGCCCGAATAAAACATGTGTCAAAATTTAAAAGCCCCATTAATTGAACTAAATTAGGGTTAATAAATTCTCGGTGGTTTTCCCTATTTTGTTCCCGGGACAGTTTCATAGCATCGCTAAGGTTTAAAAATTCAGGCATTACATTTTTTATCTGTCTTTTCATTACCATTAAAACTCCTCCCTATCGGGCAAATTTATGTACTCGTCTTATCCTATTCTTATTCCTTCCGCCCAAAATTATTTTTGCAAAATAATGACTGATCCTTACTTTTTATAAGAATTTATTTAAAATAAATACCGAAATATTTACTTAAATATAAAAGATTAGCCAAAATTGTTTGGAAACTTCAAACCTTTCCGCTAATTCTTGTATTGTAATCCTGTCCGTATTGACAAGTACACCTAAAATTCCTAACAATCAATCAATTTTCACGATAACACGTCTTTTCCATTCTATGGTACAACCTAAAATACCCAACAAGATACAATGCAATTATATCGCACGAATAAAAAAAATACTCTACCTGATAAAGGCAATGAATCAAATAATCTATCACACTTTAATGAATAAATTGGGAAATGACGCTTAGACTAGTTATAATAGAATTTATAGAAAATGCTTGAATATTAAGGGAGGTATTTCCAGATGAAAGAAATATTTAACCGAAGAAGCATCCGCAAGTTTAAAAATCAGGCTGTAGAGCCAGAGAAAATTGACCGATTACTCAGAGCTGCCATGCAAGCTCCTTCAGCGGCGAATCAGCAACCTTGGGAATTTATCGTTGTGCAAGAAAAAGACATATTAGAGAAACTTTCGCAAGTCTCACCTTATGCGAAGCCAGCTGCACATTCAGCGGTTACCTTTGTACTTCTAGCAAATGAAAATGAATTAAAAGTACCTACTGCTTGGGAACAGGATATGAGCGCCGCCACTCAGAATCTATTATTGGAAGCAGTTCATCTAGAACTCGGAGGCGTATGGTTCGGAGTCGCAACAGCAGATTCTGTAATCGAAAATGTACGCCACTTATTTAATCTTCCGAATCACCTGAAACCATTTGCCTTGATTTCCGTAGGCTATCCTGATGGACAAAAAAATGAATTTATTGACCGTTACAAGGCTGAAAAAGTCCATGATGAAAATTGGTAATAGCTCTTTTATTACTCCATGTTTAAATAAATTACAAGACGGCGTTATCGTCTCAATATAAAATTCAGACAATAACGCCGTCCCCTCCACCCCATGGGCAAAACTATAAAATAATGGAGTGATGAAGATGAGTACAACGATTTATTATTTTACTGGTACAGGTAATTCTTTAAAAATAGCAAAAGATTTAAAAAAATATCTGGAAGATGCTGAAATCGTGAGACTCTGTAAAAATAGTGAACCCTCTGAAAATACATTGGCAGATAAAATTGGTTTTGTCTTTCCCGTCTATTTTCGAGGACTCCCCCATCTGGTAAAACGATTTGTCGAAAACATGCCTATTTACAAAAGTGTATATTATTTTGCTGTTGCTAATTATGGCAGTTCTGCCGCTATTTCTTTTCAACAATTACATAATATTTTAATCAACAAAGGCGGGGGCTTATCGGCGACATTTGGCATACCTATGCCAGGCAACATGTGGTTTATGTATTATCCGCATCCTAAAAAAGATTTTATCGATAGAATTAACAGCGAGCCCCAAGAGACAGCTACCATCGCTGCGGCAATTCGCAGCAAGTTAAAAACAGCAACGAGTAGCACGATTACAGATTCCGCCGCAGAAGACATATACCGCGCTTTTGCCCCCCATCATATGGATGAAAGCTTTTGGACAAAAGCAGACTGTAATGGGTGTGGGGTTTGCGCAAAAATCTGCCCGGCAAACAATATTAACATTCTCCAAGGTCGACCGGACTGGCAACATCATTGTGAATACTGCTTATCCTGCATCCATTGTTGCCCACAAGAAGCGATTGAATACAAACAAGACTCTATCAATAAAGAACGCTATCATCATCCAGATATAAAAATCAAGGAACTCTTCACAAAATAGTTACTACATAGAAAAAGAAGTTAAATGACAAAAGTTTACCGCCTCAATTTGGTAGCTGGAGGTCGATTACACCAATAAATAAAGGACTTGGATTTTATATCCACAGTCCTTTACTTATTATGACGAGACATCCCCCAAAAAGCCGTTACTTTATATTTCTACATTCTTCCTCTAGAGGACAAACAACTTACGTATTTCATCCTCATTTAGTTTGGTCAAAAAGGTTTCCCCAGGCTCTATTAAGCTGTCAATCATTTCTTGTTTCTTCTTTTGAAGTTCGTAGATTTTTTCTTCAACTGTATTTTTCGCAATAAATTTGTATACTTGTACTGAATTTTTCTGTCCAATACGATAAGCTCTATCTGTTGCTTGATCCTCGACTGCAGGATTCCACCATGGATCAAAATGAATAACCGTATCTGCGCCTGTCAGATTTAGTCCTGTACCGCCTGCTTTAAGTGAGATTAGGAATGTATCTTTATCGCCAGCATTAAAGGAATGGACAAGTTTTATCCGATCTTCAGCTGGCGTTGACCCATCTAAATAATAATGGGATATATCCATATTTACTAGCTCTTCTTTAATCAAGGCTAGCATACCTGTAAACTGAGAAAAAATAAGTACCTTATGCCCACCACTTACTGCCTCTTTGATAATCTCCTTAAAGACTTCAAGCTTTCCGCTACCACCATGATAATCCTCAATAAATAGGGATGGATGACAGCAAATCTGTCTTAACCTTGTGAGCAGTGCTAAAATTTTTATTTGAATTTTTAAAAAACCATGCGCGGCAATTTCAGTTTCAAGCTCTTTTCTCGCCTGCAGCGCCCACGCAGTATAAAGCTTAGCCTGCTCATCTGTCATCTCGCAGCTTAGTTTACTTTCCACTTTTTCCGGCAGTTCCTTAAGCACGGCTTTTTTCATCCGCCGCATAATGAAGGGTTTGATATGGCGGCTAAGTTCACTAAGTGCTTGTTTATCCTGATTTTTTACAATAGGCTGTTCAAACTTACTGGTAAAAGTTTTATGATTTTGCAAGTAGCCCGGCATAATAAAATCAAAAATTGACCATAGCTCTATTAAGGTATTCTCAATCGGTGTGCCTGTCAGCGCAAAATAATTTTTAGCTCTAATTTTTTTTACGGTTTTCGCATTCAATGTGTTCGGGTTTTTCACATGCTGTGCCTCGTCCAAAATACAATAAAGAAATTTCTTTTTTTCATAAAACTCAATATCCCGCTTAATCAAGGCATACGAGGTTACTACTAAATCCACTCCATCAATTTCCTGAAGCTGCGTTGCCCGCTCTTCCGGATCACCTGATACCACCAAAGCTCTTAGGCTCGGTGCAAACTTTTGCACTTCTTCTTCCCAATTATAGACAAGTGAAGTAGGTGCGATAACCAATGAAGGTTGCGCTGTATCCGACTTTTCAGATAACAAAAAGGTAAGAACCTGCAAGGTTTTCCCCAGACCCATATCATCTGCTAAAATACCGCCAAATCCATAGCTTGACAAAGATTTTAACCATTTAAATCCTGTTTTCTGATAACCTCTGAGTTTACCCTGTATGCCGACTGGAACCTGATATTCTACATCCTCTGGTTCTTTTATATCCTGTACCATTTTCTTAAAAGCACTGCTGCGTTCCATATGAAATTCCCCAGTTTCGCGCGCCAAGCTATCTAAATATAAGGCACGATACTTCGGAAGCTCAATGACTTTCTTTTGTAAATCACTTGACCGGACACCAAGCTGGGTAAGCATCCTAGCGCTAACCTCAAATTCCGGTGAATCAAGCGAAATAAATGTCCCATTTTGTAAACGATGATACCGCTTCTTTACCTTATAGGCACTTAAGATCTCCATAAGTTCCTTAAGCGAGATATCCTCATAGTTAAGCGAAAGTTCCAGCATATCGGTTTCTGCATTGAGCCGAACCCCTGCAGAAATACTGCTATTCTCTTTAATACGAATATTTTTAAACGCATCCGTATAAAAAACTTCAGCGATGTTCTTTAATTCCACAAGTCCCTCCTGCAGAAATAAATAAACCTGTTCTTCCTCCAATTGTACCAATTGTCCATTTTCCCAAGAAAATTTATACTTGCGAAATAAATTTAATAGTTGTGTTTCTTCCACTGTAGAACGTAAAAGTACCTTACCATCAATCATTATTTCACTTTGCGCCTTATCATCCTTAAGTTGCAGTACTTTTTCTCCATAACGAAATTCAATTCGCGCGCTCATGCCACCCTCTAGCTTATCTAAATACACAGCTTTATCAAGGTTCTGGCGCGCGTACTTCGTCAAAACACCAGATTTAAACTTAACCGCACTGATTTTTTCAAGAGCAGGTAGCATTCCCGAGAAAAACTCTGAAGCACTGCTTTCTGGTATATCTACACTCGCTGTATGCTGCGCTGAAAAACAATTGAGGATTGGTTTTATATACTGAGAAAATTCAGCATCCACCTGATAAATTTTTTGTTGATAATATATATACTCAAAATCGGCATCTAGTCCATATATAACTTCCTCTGGCGCTAACTCAAGTGCCAGACGGACACCACCTTTGATACTATGAAGCGTCAGATTAAGCTGAGGACGCCCACGTTCAATGGTAATCCCCTTAATTATTTCATCATTTATTTCTACATCAAATGCTTGGTCAGCCATGCAGGTAAAAAACTGCTGCAACGTACGATTGGTCAGTGCGTAATACCGCGCATCAGAGAAAACCGACCCATAACTCGCATAATAGCTCCAGCTGCTACGCTGTTTTTCTTCTACATAACCTTGATACAGCATATCCACAAGCTTCTGTGATTCTGTATCAAATACCATGTACTGGGGGTCGAAATCAAAATTTTTTCCATAATGCAGAGGCCTGTTGGTTTCTAATGCCTCCATCAGCTGTGGAATATGCTTCACTACATACATCCGTTCAGTACCAATCGAGAATTTTAGTGAACTTTGTTTTTTATGCCCAGAACGACTGAAAAATATGTAGGTGACGGTAAGACGAACAGGGGTAGGTGATATATCTCCCTGCGCAACCGAAGAATTTTGTAAAAAAAATCTCAGCATTTCCTGCGCAGGCCTTGATAACTGGACCTTTGGTTTGATTTGTTTATCTAAAAACCGAATAACCTTACTTTCTTTAGAAAAATAGTTGTCCCATTCATCTTTAATCGTCTTCAATACCGCTACAATATGCTTGCACGCTCCGTTATACTCATAAAAAGCAGGGCAATCACAATCAAAGCTTTTTATTTTATTATGCGTATCAAACTTTATGGAAACGTCATAAAGTTCGCGCCCTAAAACTTGAGCCACAAATGAATTTTCGTTCGAAAAAAATTCGATATCTTTTACATGGCCTGTCTCATAATAATAACAGCCCTTTTTATAAGACGACCCCATAGCCGCTTGCTGTTTTATGGTATCTTCCGACAACATAGTATTACTCCCTACACAATTAAATTTCTTAAGAATTTATAGTTTCATTATTATAGCACAGTCAGAGAGTAAATACGACAATACACCACCACGCAAAATTCTAACCAGTGCAACGGAAAGTTCGTTGTTTGACCTCCTATCGTTTTTATAATAGAACCTATTTAAAATACACCAAATAAATAAAGGACTGGGATTTTATCCGCAGTCCTTACTATTTAGACGAATCCTAACTTAATGCAAGGTAAGCTTCGTATTTTGGTGGCCTTTCAATTTTATTAATGACTTAGCTGTTTATTAGCATAAACCTATAGACAAAACTACACATCACCTGTCTGAAATTTATTATAAATTTTAATATTCTTTTATTTACTATTTCTTTTAGTGCAAGGCAACGCTATATCATTTAATCGTAACACGCACTATCTTTTATCCTTGTTTCCCACCAGCCTAATGCAATTCGAGCCTGTAGAGGAGCACTTCCCTGTCCGACTAAAAAGATAGCAAAAGAACCTCCAGGTGGAAGAATAAACTTTCCATCTTCCTCATCTACAACCGTTGTTATCGGAGGAATCACTCGATCAAAAGGATTCACGCCCCCGATTGGAGTATCATGAAGATTTTGAGCAAACTGTATTACTGCATCAGGGTTCGGCCTTGGACATAATGCCGTATTAGCGGCCGTTACCAGATTAGAAATATTTCCTGTTTCTGGCAGTCGAGCATTGAACCAAATTTGCGCCAAAAAATCAGTTTTAGTCAGGTTTGAAATAGTAATTACATTTACAAATAAATTCACCTGAGAATTGGTAGGATTAAATAGCCTCCCCACCGCATTTGTACCGTTTCCGAAGTTTAACAACTCAGTCTGCCCGACAAAATACCTGCCTCTAATAGACTCAAACAGCGAGATAGGAACATTGACCGTTTTTTTTAACATGCGCCATCCTCCTATAACATAAAAAGTATTCTATATATATGTATGAAGCCGATGACATAGATATACAAAATTATTTAATGCTACTTTCCTCAGCAATTGAAAAAACGTTATTAATTATTTGAGGGATATGCCTAGATTATATATAATTGTTTTTTGCTGATTTATCGGTTTTATTGAATAAATAATAGCCTTTTTTAAATATAAATCTTTAGCCAAAAGTACGAGCCAATTCGTCTATTTTGTGATATCTATTAATTTCGTTTCTTCTCAATTGAAATATGGCTTTGGGACCCTAATAATCAAAATTTAGTAATAGTGCGAAATAAGGGTATAATTTTAACAACATAGGCTGTTAAAAACAATATTGGCAACGCAAGTACGGAAAGTAATAAAAACTTTAAAATAGGAGGAAGAATCAGCATTTGCAGTGTCTGTGCTACTAAAACAAGAATAGGAGCTTGGAAGACATACACAGCAAATGCACTATCCGATATTTTTTTTAGTAATTTATTCTGCCAATTAAAGTTTTGTCGGAACCAAGCAATCAGCCCTACTGACATGCATACACCAGTAACAGATTCCCAAAAGTTAAACGCCAGACTTTGCCAATGGAATCCACCCTTAAAAGCATTTGAGTTGCCTTCTAAAGCTCCCCCCAGATAAGCAATGCTTAGCAAAAATAAGATTCCAGGAATAACGGCCGTCACTATGCACTTTTTACTAAAGCGATATTCGATTTTTGAGAACCAATTATTTTTCTGCGCATAAATACCGAAAGAAAACAAAATAATGTATTGAGCAAAATAGCATAGTTGCATATTAAAAACGGATGTATCAAGTGGCTCAACAAATCGAACAACAAAGGTACTGGTCGTGAGCATAATAATAAGTTTAATCACTATACCAAAAGAAAAAGGCTTATCAGCATGTTGAAGTTCACGATTCCTCCCTCTAATAAGAAGAGCATATACTATTGAGTAAATCAGTAATGCCAATGCAAACCATAGCGGTCCTGTTCCACCAAGAAATCGGAAGCTTAGCACATAGTTGAGATAATTTTCTATCAACGAACCTTGTGTCCTGATATTATGCCAATCAATTAAGTAGTACATAAATGGATTAATTGCTAACATATAAAGCAAGGTCGGAGCTCCTAAACGGATAATACGATCCTTAATAAACTTCGTGCATCCTTTTCGTTCATAGGACACCGACGCAAAATAACCAGCTAACAAAAACATTAACCCCATAGAATACCCTTGACTAAAAGTCTGGAAAACGAAGAAACACAACATCGAAATTAAACCTTGCTCGGGCTGTTCTTTGTAATACCAACTTCCCATCCCGCTATATGTGACCGCGGCATGCATTAAAACAGCAAGAATAATAACGAGAGACTTTAAATTATCAATATATAGCATTCGTGATTTTTGTTGCATTATAAACTCCTTCTATACTCTTAATTAATTTAGTTCGTACTCAACATTTTACATTTTTATCCGTTCCTCACAAAAGCAAAAAACTCCTGCCAAATTCAGCAGAAGTTTGCCCTTTATATTTATCGTTATTTATTAACTTCTCCATGAAACTCCATTACTATTTTATCAGATTTTGACAAAGAAGGAATATCACCTGCTGTTAAAATTTTTCGATGCTCCCTCTTCCTCGGTTTGATTCCCATCTCTAATAGTTCCTCGTTTAATCTCGCATAGGTAATGTCTCTATACTCCTCAAAAGAAAAACCGTTAATTATTCCGGTGACGTAACCAACCAGTGAAAGATCATATATCGCAATTTTCTCTTGCCGTCTGACCAGCGCATATTCTTTGCTATTCAAATCTGTAATCAATTCAACTGTAATTTTAGCATCCTCTAGTTCCGTAGCCGGAGCAGCTATAATCGTGTCTTCTGTTGTTCTGTAGGTTCGCTGGTGACGTTAACCTCTCAGTCGCTGTGCGACAGCTCTCCTATTAGGAGAGCCAAAAGATAACATAACATACCGATTCTTTCCATCTATTCGTTGGCACTTTGATAAAAACCAAACAACTGAATTATAAGATAAAAGGTTTCAATTCGTCTTTTTCTGACTTGTCGGTTCTATTGATAACTTAACTATTTATTAGCATAAATTGAGAGCCAAAATTACTCATCAAGTTTGTTCGTCTCCATTGATACTTGCCTGATGAAATCTCGTTCCTGATGCTTATGGATATAATTTCAGCGATTTTATTTATCGTTGTAGCTACAGGCTACATATTATCCATAAAGAAATAACCGTCGACTTCTGCACAAAGTAGGCGGTTAAGGTCGAAGAACTTTATTTTCTTGCTTGTTCAACACCCTCTGCACCACTACTGGGTTACAGATTGCGTAGTTTTCTATTCGAAGCTGACATTATCATTCTGTTATAGCCGATTGCAATAGGAATAAATTGCGGTCATCGCCTTTGGGCTTATACTATTGGTCAACGTATTAAAATTTATATATCGTAAAATCAATAATCATTATCACTGGTTGATGCAAATGGAATTGTTAAAACACTTCGAATCATTACTTCAAATGGAGCTGCAGGTGCACCAGTAATATCTCTAATAAATGGTTTAGGTGCATTCCCCCAGTTGTATCTAATTCGTGCACCTCTTGTAATAGTGCATCCAAATGGTAATTCAACACTGATTTCATTTTCATTTATTGTATACGTCAATAATTTTATTGAACGAGTATCATCAATTAATTCAAAGAAACCATTTTCATTGCCAGATAACGTTACTCCAAATGTCTGGAACTTAATAACTATTTGATTTTTCATTTGATATGCATATATTGCTAAAGGCCCATTACAATATCCGTTATGATAGCTATTTATATTTTTAAACGCTTTCGCTAATGCAATCGCAACATCTTTCTTCCGTGTTGGATGTAAGTCATCATCCTCACCCATTTCAATAGAAACAATCATTGCGGTATCGTTTATCAATAATCCTTTTTTTTGTTCTTCTCTTAATCGTGCCCAATCATGCTCAGGTTCAATGTCATAATTCGGAAGTTGGACAAAAAGAAATGGAAGGTATGGCTGATTAAATATTTTACGCCATTCTTGAATCATATTCGTAAATATTGATCCATAATATTCTGGATTTCCAGTGTCGCTTTCACCTTGGTACCATAAAATGCCTGTCAATGGAATTCGTCTAAGAGGATGTATCATTCCGTTAAATAAACCAATTGGTTTGTATTGAAGAAATAACTGTGACTTTCTCTCTGGAAGCCAGCTTCCACGCTTAATTGCCCATGAGCCGAGAGTATCAACATCTAGAATTTCATCTTTGGTAACGATTAAATGCTGCTTGGTTTTTCTGATACCGCCTGGGGAATTATAAATTCTTAAACGGATTACCATTTCAAATTCTTTTTTTAGTATTCCCAATGGATAGTTACGTGGTAGATACTGATGATCTGTTGATCCTATTTTTTTACCATTTATAAAAATATCATCACTATCAATAAGTGTGCCGAAACGAAGTTCTCCTTCATAACCAACCATTGAATCTGGAATAGTTATTCGTTTTCTTAACCATATTACACCTGATGTACAATATTTATTTGGCCATGCTTGATTGAGCTTAACATGATCCCAAGAGGTATCATCAAATTCAGTATACATCCAACATTCCGAAAGCCCGTTATCAACTTTTTCACAATAATTTTGATATTGTTGCTGATAAATAGTATCGTTTTTTTCAATTAATTCAATATAACTATTGTTTCTTAAACAATCAAAATTATTTGGCAAAAGACCTAAATTTAATAATGTTTCGTGACTAACCCAACTTTTAATAGGTGAGCCACCAACTGCTGTCGACACTAATCCGATTGGTATATGCTTTTCTTTATACTGCTGTTTTGCAAAAAAATACCCTATACCTGAAAGTGTTTCTAAATCTTTTCCAATAGCGCTTTTCCATTGTCCGCAAGTTAATTCGTTTTGAGGTCCTTTAAAATCAAATTGTTCTGGAACTTGAAAAAAACGAATTAAAGAATTATCAGCTTGAGTGATTTCGTTTGGATATTCGGCTCTTAATTGGTTCATGCATAATTCCATATTAGATTGACCACCCAAAAGCCAAACGTCGCCAAACAAGATATTACGAATCACTATTTCTTCTTTGGCTGTATAAATTTTGAAGTCAATAGGTCCGCCTGCATTATGCGGTGGAAGAGTAAATTCAAAATATCCTGTGATGCATTCTGCCTGTACAGCCAATGTAGTGTTTTCATAAGAAATTTCAACTCGATTATTAGGCGGTGCATATCCCCAAAAGCTGATTGGCTTATTTTGCTGCAAAATAGCACCATCGCGTAATAAATATGGAATGAATAATGCTTTTGACATAATTATATTCTCCTTATTCAAACTTCTTAATATTATCTATTATATTTTATGTATGGCAACATATATTGAATAACCGATCTTTAAATATACCCACATACTAAAATAGAAAATCACATTCTATTCGATACATATTATTTATTTCATTTATGTAAGTCTGAACAGGTACGCATTGGCTGGCAGCTTTGCTCGTAATTTTAGATGTCATAAACGCATTTGAATTGGATTTGGCATATACCGAATTGAAATATAGGTTCTCAGCTACTGTCGTACCTAATCCGATTGTATAGTAGTCTACGTAGTCACTAGGCAGTTGATGCTGTAGTACAATTCCTCCAATGCGATAATAGCCCAGTTGCAATTCGGTTGCTTTGCTTAGAAGAGCATCAATTACTAAAGACTGGTAGTTTTGCGATTGTTACTGTGCTGGTATTATCATCGGTAGAAGTCGTTTTGCCAGCCTCCAAAGCTGCTTTTACTTTTTTAATTTTTTATAATACTGTGATACGAAAAATACTAGGTGTTTAATTGCTATTGTCAACGTGCTCGGACACAATTATTATACGTTATAATAATACAGATTTCATTCAGCGTCAATAGTTATTTTCAGATTTGCGAAAAGATTAAGAAAATTTGTTATTGACAAAAAAAACGAATAATGGTATTTTTATGCTAAGATTGATGTGCTTGAGCACAATTAATGTATGAGGAGCGTGTGAAAATGCTAATGGTTTAAAAATTTGATAGCCCTGCTATCTGCGAGGGATTCCATTATGGTACTACAACATGTCTAAAGGCGTTGTTCGATATATTCCAGTCTCGTGGAAGAGACAATGCCGTTTCTACACAAATAAAAGTTTATCCTATAAAAGCCTGTTTATATAAGGCAAAGATATAAATTTATTACTGGTAATTTATATAATTAGGAGGCACAAAGAATGAATGTAGATATTAGAAAAAAGGTTAATGGGCGAACTAAGATTAGTAAATATATTCAAGGACAATTTTCGGAACATTTGGGTCGCGGAATATATGAAGGTATTTGGGTTGGAAAGCACAGTAAGATTTCAAACACAAATGGGATGCGTAATGATGTTGTTGCTGCATTGAAAAAAATTAATGTACCAGTGTTGAGATGGCCTGGAGGCAGCTTTGCTGATGAATACCATTGGGAAGATGGTATCGGACCTAATGATCAGAGGCGTAAAATTGTTAATCATAGTTGGGGTGGTGTTGTAGAAGATAATTCCTTTGGAACACATGAGTATTTTGAACTTTGCCGACAACTTGGGTGCGATTCTTATGTTAATGTAAACCTTGGAAGCGGTACTATACGAGAAATGTCTGATTGGATTGAATATATGACATCTTCAGGCGAATCAACTATGGCACAATTGAGGGCAAAAAATGGTCATCCGGCTCCTTGGAAAGTTAAATTTTTAGGTTTGGGCAATGAAGCATGGCTCGGTGGTGGAAGTATGCGGCCTGAATATTATGCTGATGTTTACCGTAGATTTCAAACATATATTCCAGAATACAATGGCCCAATTTATAAAATAGCTAGCGGACCAAGTGTCGATGATTATCATTGGACAGATATTGTTATGAAAAATACAAGAGGATATTTAAATGGATTAAGTCTGCACCATTATGCCATGACCGATGTTTGGGAAAAGAAAGGCGAAGCGGTTAATTTTCAAAAGGATGAATGGGGACGCCTGTTATACAATGCACGCAAGATGGATGATTTAATTGCAAACCATTTGACGCATATGGGCCAGTATGACCCGAATCATACGACTGACTTGATTGTAGATGAATGGGGAACATGGTTAAAGGCTGAAAAAGGGACTAATCCAGCTTTTTTATATCAACAAAATACAATTAGAGATGCAATTGTAGCTGCTACAACACTCAATATTTTTAGCAAGTATGCTGAGCATATAAAAATGGCTAATATAGCACAAATGGTTAACGTATTGCAGGCAATGATTATTACATATGAGGATCAAATGGTTTTAACTCCAACTTATTATGTTTTTGATATGTATAAATATCATCAAGATGCAATATTGGTTGATGCATTTAGTAATAATGGAGAGGATATAAATTACACTATCTCAATGAAAAATAACGAATATATCATTTCTGTTTGCAATACTAGTATAGTTGAGGAACATAATATAACAATAACATTTGGGAACAGTATTCAAAGTCCAACATATTCAAAATGGATTCATAGTAATATTATGAATAAACATAATACATTTGATAATCCAAATAATATTATTGAAGAAGATTTTAATCATTTTACAGTTAAGGATACCGAATTATTTATTCGTAGTGATAAAATGAGTGTGATCACTATAAAAATACCAATTACTGCATAAGCAATAATGGCATCGCTGGATGGATATGATTTTTTTGATAATATTGGGAGGAATAAAAGTGAAAACTAGTGTAGAAGTTTCACAATTGTTTAATGTTCAAAAACTTCATTTTAGTGAAAAATTAGGTTACGGTATTGGAGTTAGTTCAGTTAATCTTATATATAATGTCATAAGCACGTACTTACTGTTTTTTTATACTAACGTTTATGGCTTAAAACCTGCAGATGCAGCAACAATGTTTTTGCTTGTCAGAATTATTGATGCTGTCGCAAGTCCGATTTATGGAACGTGGGTAGATAAAAGAACTACAAAGTATGGAAAATATAGGGGCTACTTATTGTATTTGTCAATTCCTTATGCAGTTCTGTCAATTTTGTGTTTTTATTCTCCGGATGCTAGTTATGCTATTAAATTAGTTTATGCCTATTCAACTTACATAGGATTATCGTTGCTTAATACTTTTTTGTCACCACTAGGGGCTATGCCAGCGGCAATGACAAGAGACAATAATGAAATTGCAGAAGTTAATGCATATGGTATTTTTTGTTCTAATGTAGGCGGTATGCTAATTTCATTTGGAGTTCCACTTCTAGTTACGCAGATTTCAGGAGCTTATACTGGTGCTGATGCTCAGAGTGGATGGTTTTTTACAATGAGCATATTTGCAATAGTTGGACTAATCGGATTATTGCTGGGTTTTAAGCTTTTAGAGGAACATTATTATATGTCTACTGAAGCAACACAATCTGTATCATTTAAGGATATTTTCGTACAAATACATGAAAATAAACCATTTGCTATTCTTTTGATCTATTTAGTGATTGCTTTCATATTTATGACAATTGTCAATTCTGTTGGCTCATACTATGTTACTTACAACATGAATAAACCGTATTTATTAAAATATTTCAATTTATTGGCAGCATTACCATCTTTTATATTAGTGCCACTGTTCCCGTGGTTTAAACGTCGTCTTGGGAGAAAAGGGCTTATGTTGGGTTTTAGTGTAGTGCTGATTTTAGGTTTATTAATTATGTATATAAGCAACCCAGAAAATATCCCTTTAGTAATGGTTGGTAAATTATTAACTTCAGTTGGAATGATTGTCATAACTGGATATATGTGGGCATTTCAAACAGAAGCTGTTAACTATGGTGAATGGAAGACTGGAAAACGGGAAAATGCAATTATTAGTTCAGTTTGTTCATTTACTGTAGCAGCGGGAATGGCTATTGGCGGAGTAATTCCAGGGTACATTTTAAATTGGATCGGTTTTGACGCTAGCATTGCAATGCAATCGGCTACAACTTTGCAAGGGATTACAATGATGCAGTCGATTATACCAACGATATTCATTATACTTGGCATGATCGTTTTTGCTTTTTATCCGATAACAGATCAAAGTATGAATCAAATGAGTAAGGAAATTGATGACCGAAAGGCGCGAAATGAACTATAAAAATAGGGCTGGAAATTAGATTTCCAGCCCTATTTGAAAATTAAAAATTCATTTTATTAGCTAAACAACCCCCACGACATTACCAGCAGTGCTGTACCGTGAACCCCTTCGGCTTCCACCCTCCCACTCCTGCTGCAACGCTGCATTTTTTTTTGCTTTTAGCACGATTAGATGATTAAAGTGAAGGCACAACTGGCAGGTATCAGCTGCTAGTTGTGCCTTCTGGATCGAAATATCTTCGATCGAATTTTAGAAAATCTCGTTTCTTTGGCTTGATTCCCATCTCTAATAGTTCCTTGTCTAGTCTCGCATAGGTAATGTCTCTATACTCCTCAAAAGAAAAACCGTTAATTATTCCGGTGACATAACCAACCAGTGAGAGCTCATATATCGCAATTTTCTTTTGCCGTCTGACCAGCGCATATTCTTTGCTATTCAAATCTGTAAGCAATTCAACTGTAATTTTAGCATTCTCTAGTTCCGTAGCCGGAGCAGCTATAATCGTGTCTTCTGTTGTTCTGTAGGTTCTATACATTTGCAGAACCTCTATTTCCCAAGAAAACAAATCTTGTCCCTTGTAAATAGAACGAACTTCTCCCCTTGGTCGTGGCGAGGATGGCTCCCCGCCACATGCTCCTGCGTTGCCTTGACCACAACTTTTTACTAGCTTGTACTGATACCATTTATATTCCCCCCGTCGTCATCCTGCATGTGGTTTCTCCTATCGGCTAAGGTAGATAGAAGAAACCAACATACAGTTTGTTTCAGGGGAAATCAAAAAAGCGCATGCGAGGTTTTATTCAACCTACACATGCGCTATGCTTCGTCTTAATTGCATGCAGACGCTAAGCCTCTGCTAAAACTTCAATCGTATTATACCAAGCGAACGGACTATCTCCCTTGTAATCAAGAGAAAAGCACGGTATAATAAATTGTCGTCGTAGACAGCTAGCTGTTACGTGTAGGTGCCTGTACACCTGCTCGTGCCTGAGGGTGGTCCAACACTCTCAGGACACGGCGACTTTTTTAATTTCCACCTATCATTAGTATATTACATTTCTTGGAGATTGCAAGTAAAAATAGGATGAAACATGATTTTTTATGATGAAAATCATGTTTTTTTGTTGTGTTTTTTAAAATTTGTCGGTAATGTGGTAGGGTTTTGGGGTGCGATAATGGTGGCAAGAACCTGCTAATAAAAATTAAACGGCTAAGTTATGTAATATAGACGAATCGCAAGGAAGTTTTGAGTTTTCTTACGATTCGTCTTTGTTGATTTATCGATTTTATTGATATCTTTGCTGTTGTTCAGCATAAATTTAGAAACAAAAGTAGGTGCCACCTTGTCTTACAAAACTGTTAATGGCTTTCAATCGTTATTATTAGTAATCTGCAATTTATCTAATGTTTTGTAAATTTTTTTCACATAATTAATATAAGCTAACTCATAGCTACTTGTATATATTATTCTATTCTCTTCTTCAAATTTATTAGATTTAATAAGATGACCATATTCTTGCCAATAAGCGCTAATCCGATCTCTCTCTAAAATTTTTGTGAAATCATTTATATTAGGCACATACTCTGAACCATATAAACCTCCCATAGTATTTGAAAGATTAATTAGCAGATAATCTATAAAGTGTCTATAATTATTTTGGCTTATTTGAGGATTAAAACAACAATTAAAGAGATATTCATTGATTAAATAGCTGATCCCTTTTTCATCTTTATTTCCGTTAGAATCATAATAACCACAACCTATTCCACTGCTGATAATCGTACTCCCTAATTGATAAGTAATAAATGCTTTCATGCTAGATTTTGTTTGTAAATTTATTTTTTCTAAGGTTTGTGAATTTACTTTTGATCTTAACAACTCAAAATACTTACCTGCCGCATCTTCAATAGCTAAATTATCAATTTCATCAAAGATGTTTTTCTTTTCATCTATAAATTGAGATTTAAAAGTCTGGAAGACTTTTTGTGACATCTTACGCATTTCATCAATAACTATAGTTCTAGTGTCTCCCTCGATGGGAGCTTGAGCATTATCATATTTAGATAATGCTCTTGATAAATTAAATATGTCTCCCCCTCTGTCGGCACAACATACTAGGCGAAATAATAGCAGATCATATAACCCCAGTATCCCTCGTTCTTTACTCCCTAAAATATCTAATATTCCTCTTCCTTTATATTTATCATCACCGAATATCCACTTCGCAATTTGTATAATATTTTCATCAGTATTATTCCTATAGCCACTTCTCTCATCAAGCCAACCAACTTTATCAAGTAATTTTGCGATATAAAAAGAAAGATCATGCCGAAGACCAACTACAATATCATCGACTTTAAGAATTGAATATTGAGGTAAATTATTTAATGCATAGTATATTATTTCTTTAGCCTTCTCAGGAGCAACTTCCTCATTTTGACTATTAACCAATACTCTCCAAAGGCTTTGATGATTAATCTCTGTATCTGAAAATTCTTTTCCCGAAAGTACTTCTACTATAGATGTATCGGATAAAATCATATTTTTGCAATTAATATAGAATTTATATTGTTGTGTTTTGGGAGAGCGTGACATTTTAGTTATAAGATTTATATACGCTTCTAGATTTCTACTACCCCCGCCCCACCTTGAGCCATTAAAACAAGCATATGATGCTAATTCTTCATTAGTACCACTACCATTTAACCTTTGAAAAACCTTATTTAAAATAAATTTTTGATTTTCAGTAAGCTTTTCTAAGTATTGAGTATAATAACTTGAATTTTTGTAAGTACTATCTTTGTTCGAGGAATCATTATCTAGATATCCATCTTCATATTGAGATACAACCGAAAAAAATCCTTTTTTACCTTGAGTTTCAGTGTTATATATTTTTCGGAAAATATTTGGATAATTAATATAGATTAATAATAAATGAATAATATCTTTTTTATCGAAATCATAATTATCAAAATCAGTTTTTTCAACTTCCAGCAATAGTATAGTATTAATAAGTCTCTTTAATTTTCTCGCATCACCAACAAAAGGTAAATAACAGTGAAATTCATTTGAATTAAAAATATCTTTAAGACCTTCTACTGCTTTTGATACAAGCTCGGGATTTGCCAATAGATTCTTCGATAACGTTTCATCTTTATTTATTGTGAAATATTCTAGTAATAATTTATTGTCTAAATATAGACTAGTTTTGACATTTATAAATTTCTCCAGAAATTCAATTATCTTTTCTGTATCTACATTTTTATGTTCTAGTGCTGCAATATTTTCCGTATCATAACAAATTACATACGAAATATTAGGGAGCATAAATGCCTTTTTTATTACAAAGAGAACTTCTTTTATTGCAGTAAAATCTAAACGATCTAAATCATCAACTATAACAACTATTTTTTTATCAATATTTAATAAAGCAATTTCAAGACTTTCAAAAATATCATCTATAGATTTATTAATTAATGGTAAACTCAAATTTATTCCTAGAAATGAAATTGTTACTTTTGAGTCTTTAAGTAGCTTTGCGTATCTGGAAACAAGTAAATCAATCTCAGGAGCAAAAACCTGATCTTGAATACTTGTAATAAGTCCCTCAACAAAAATTTTTAATAAATTTTCTCTATTCTCATATCGCAATGGATCAAATGAATAAATTATCATTTCTTTCTTATGTTTTTTCTTCCAATATTCTTTACATAAGTTCACAAAAGTTGATTTACCGGTTCCCCATGGAGCATCAATTCCGAAAACTAAGCTTTCTGAAGACCCTTGATTAAAAACTCTTTCAGCAAATTTTTCTGCTTGATCGGCAAAAGCAAATTTATCATCACTTTTTTCTTTTCCTTCTTTATCACTTATGAAAAATGAATCTTGAGTTTTCTTTTTAGAAAACCTAACTTGAAGTGCCCTTAAAACCAATGAGAAAAAAACAACGACCGGGAGTGAAACCAGCATTGTTAACTGTAACCAAGAAATTGATTTTATCCAAATTCTTAGATAATTAATCCCTAACCCATCAAATGCAAAAACAACTATAGCTCCGAAAACTAATAAAAGCATTAGGTCAAATCTCATGCTTTTAAAAAATAGACATATTCTTTTAAAAAAATTTTGCTTAAAAAAACAGACTAATGTCATCAAAAAATAAGACAATCCTATTACCCAAAGCCAGTTTTCCTTTTGGTTAATAACAGAATACTCAACAAATATTTGGCCAATTGTTCTACCTATAATAAGAAATTCACCTAGTAGAGCTCCCAATAAAAGTAACTTAAATAGTAATGTATAATTTATCTCAAATAAATTTTCATTTTTTCTTTCCATAATTTAATCCTTTCAAACGACAATGGGACGGTGTGCAATGGTCTCGTCTTGTTGCTTTTTCCTAAGACAGTAACTCCGACACTTTGCCCATCTCAACTTGCCATCAAAAATTTAACTATTAAATCTATATATTCTCATAAACGCCCAAAACTCCTGCCAAATTCATACAAAATCCAGCAGGAGTTTCCTTTTTAATCATATAGCGATTGCCACATTACTATTTATCCTTGTACTATTTTTACATTATTTGTTATAATGCAAATAGGTGCTACGATAACGGTAAGCGGTTTACCTTCCCCACAGAAATGGGGTGAGCATATGGGAGCTCTGGAGCTTTATGTATTATTAATACTTGCTACAGGTTACATTATCGCAATAAAAAAGAGATAACCGCCCCAATCCAGCAAGATGTAGCGGTTAAACTCTTCTGATTTAATCTCTATATTTTTGTCAGGTGAACCGTCTATCGGTAGCACCTTTTATATTGTTTATGATAAACCAAATGTTATACATTGTCAACAGCTGGAAGCAAACGCTTACGGCTATATTGCGTAAAAAAATTTTATTCTTTTTCAATACAGATTAATAAGATCTCTTGAGTTATAGCCTACTTCAATCATCCATATTATGTTAAAATATAAATATCGGACTAGCACTAACTAGTCCGACAAACTGAATATGGAGGTGATACCATGCATATGAAATATGACAAGTTCGAGTTGTCTATTTCAGCGAAATTCATTGCAGCACTCGCTATGCTCATTGAAATCTGCTGGTAGCAACACACCATTTTCAACCGAAACGTCCTGTATCGAGCAGGGCGTTTTTGGTTTATTTAGTATATGTTTATTATACGCGATTTTATACATATTGTAAATGTATTTCACTAAGCACTACAAGTAGTGTGTATTTCAAATTTATGATCTACACGCTATTTTTTTATGTTGGATGGAATACTACTCAACCTAAAAAGAAAGATAAAAAAATCAAACTTGTAACGCCTTACGAATATAAGCAATATCTTGCGTAATCCCTTCTTTATCTCCTGCACAATGTTTTCCATATTCGATCACAATATCTGCTTTAGGTGTATATTTTTTATAATCCTTCAGAAACTGATCAAAATTGAGTGTTCCGTCGAGAATACGATTATGACTGTCCTTCTCGCCATCGTTATTGTGTACATGATAAGCAATAATCTTATGAGCCAAAGTTTTTATCACACGGCTTAAATTCCAACCATTCGCATGTGCATGCCCTATATCTAATAAAATGTCCTCAGGAATCTGCTCTGCCATACAAATAAATTCTGCTTCATTAAATAGCATATTTCCTCTAGAACGTACACCAGCATTTTCGACGACAATACGTACGCCATATTGTGCCGCTTCATTTCCAAGTGTTTGAAGATTTTTAGAGGAAACCTGCACCATTTCTTCTCGATTTTCAGAATCTACCGGACAATTATTATGATGGTAAACAATATACTTGCTATGCAAACTTTTCCCCAATTTTAAGGTCTGTCGAAAATACGCTGTAGCCTGTATATATTCTTTTGTCCCTTCGCCTTTACTATGCTCAGTTTGATCATAAGGACCATGTAAAGAGCTTGGGTACAGACGAAATTTTTCCTTATATTTTGCAATTATATCACCAAATACAGGGTTATGCCATTCAGGAAATACCTCAATGCCCAGCATAGGATCTTGTATTTTTTCAAGTAATTCAAATACTTGATTGAGCTGCTCTGGTTCATATTGATTTGTACTAATATATAGGTTCATCTTATACCTCCGGATAACCGATGTTCATCGTTGTTTGTTTATCAAATAAATGCATCTTATTAAAATTTAACTTAAACCATACGGGTTGTCCCGATTTTAAATCCACTTGGTTATGAATAGCAACCGCTTCTTTATCACCAATCGTAAAATAAACACCACAACGATTGCCGTAGTCTTCAATATATTTTACTGTACCGAAAAACGAATTCTCCACTTTTTCCCGCTCTAACTGAATATGTTCCGGTCGTATTCCCAAATAGAAATCCACTCCTTCTTTTTTAGCAATATGATGATTCCAATGATCTGGTAATGCAATCTTTTGCTGACCGAATCGAATCGAACGCTCCGCATATTGAACTTCAAAAATATTGGTCGTCGGAGAACCAATGAACTTAGCTGTAAAAACATTGGCTGGTCGGTGATAAACGTTATGCGGTGTATCCACCATTTGCAACTTTCCTTTGTCCATAAGTGCTATACGATCTCCAACTGTCATCGCCTCCACTTGGTCATGGGTAACATAGACAAAGGTTTGATGATATGCCTGATGAATTTTGACCAATTCTTTTCTTGCGTGAACTCTAAGCTGTGCATCCAAATTAGAAAGCGGTTCATCCAGCAGCAGTACATCACTTCTCTTAACGATCGCACGGGCTAAAGCTACACGCTGACGCTGTCCGCCTGACAAATCCTTAGGTTTTCTCTCTTCTAAACCATTTAACTCCAACATCGAAAGTGCTGACTGGAGTCTTTCCTTGATCTGTTCTTGCGGTAATTTTTGCACCTTTAATCCATAAATAATATTTTCTGCCACTGTCATATGCGGAAACAAGGCATAATTTTGAAAAACCATGCTCACATTTCGTTCGCCACTAGCTACATCATTCATACGCTGCCCATTCATATACAAGTTTCCGGAAGTGATATCTTCCAGCCCGCCAATCAATCGTAATGTTGTTGATTTTCCACAGCCTGAAGCACCTAACAAAATCAATCGTTCGCCTGGTTGGATCGTAAGATTTATATTTTCTATAACATTTGTTTTATGATAAGTTTTACATACATTCTCAAACATAATCTCTTTCATATTTTACCGACCTTTCTATGCGTTTTCTATTACCCCTTCACTCCAGAAGAAGTAAATGTTTGAATAATATAACGCTGGAAAATAAGATACAACACCAATGGAATGATCATCGTGACAACCGATACCGCCATAGCAACCGTAAAATCAGTACCGCCTTCAGAACTGATGAAAAGCTGTAAAGCCAGCGGTAAAGTGTAATTGACCTTATCCTTAAGAACCAACACCGGCCATACATACTCATTCCATGAGTTAATAAAAAACATAATGCCAGTAGAAACAACTGCAGGCTTCACTAGCGGCAGAACAATATCCCAGAGAATTTTTAGATGTTTTGCGCCTTCCAGACGAGCTGCTTCTATCAGCGAATAAGGAATCGTTCGCATCGCTTGCCTGATCAGAAAAATACCGGTGGCATCACTAAGCTGCGGCAGAATAACACCTAAAATATGATTTCGAAACCCCAACTGCGATACCGTCAAATAATTTGGAATCATCGTAACGGTAAAGGGAATAAAAATCGTACTAATCAGAATAAAATACAATACATTTTTCCCTTTAAAATCAAAATATACAAAAGAATATGCCGCCATAATTCCAGTAATTATTTTAAAAATCGTTACTGTGGCAGCAATGAGGAACGTATTTGTTACAATACTTACAAACGGCAGCTGAGAGAAAACCTGTATATAATTATTTAAAGTAGGATACTGTGGAATCAAGTTAAATATGTTGTTATACGCTTCGCTTAAATCTTTAAAAGAATTTGAAATTGCAAAAACAATGGGCAGTAAGGAAAAAAATAAAGCAAGGCAAAGTAAAATATGCCACTGATACTCTTGTTTATTTTTCATAATAAATACCTTTCTCCACATACTTAAATTCAAAAATCAGCAATACGATAAATAGCGCCATCGTCACAATCGCAAATGCCGAAGCATACCCGGTGTGATACAAATTGAAACCCTCTTGGTACACATGGTAAATCAAATTGGAGCTTGCATTATCTGGGCCTCCCTGCGTGATGACCTTGATTGGAGTAAATACATACTGCAACCCTTGTACAATGGTCATAATAAAAATATAGATTCCGGTAGCTCCACTCATCGGCAACACAATATCAAAGAAAATTCTATACAACGGCACATTATCAATGCGTGCTGCTTCAATCACTTCACGCGGCACGCCTGCCACACCGCCAAATATAACAATGAAATTATAGCCAAACACTTTCCAAGTTGTAATCAGACTCAATATCACAATAACCAAGCCCGGTGTTTTACTCCAAACAGGCAACGGAATTCCCAATAGTTTTGCGATAATTGCTGCTGGTCCAGAGATGGGATTTAAAATCCATAGATATAAAATAGAACCTACAACAAGTGAAATTACACTCGGCAGAAAAAATGCACTTTTATAAAAACTTTGACCTCGTTTGATAACAAAGGATAAAATAAACGCTAAAACATATGGTGCCACACAGTTAAGCACTAATAATATTCCAAGATAAGCCAATGTATTTTTTAACACAGTATAGGTCAATGGGTCTTGAAATAAAGCGATATAATTTTTCCAACCAACAAAAGTCTTTATCGGCTTGATCATATTCCAGTCAAAAAAACTTAAATAGATGGTATAGAAAAGTGGATAAAACATAAATATTCCAAAAACAATTAAAGACGGAAGAATCAATCCATACGCTAGCAGACAATCCCAATTTCTAGCGCAGATTCCTTTTCTCTTTGTTTCCATTCTTGCACCTCTTTATATCATTCATTATGCTCACATATAAAAACGGTGGTCCAGAATCCTTCTCTGAATCCACCGTTTTCAACGTTTTGTTTAGCTGCGTCTCAATCCGGGGATTTTCCCGCAATGAATTTAGTCTATTTCATCAATGTATTAATCTTTGTCTGCGTTTCTGTCAATCCTTCTCGCGCTGAAATGTTACCATTTAAGATTCGATCTCTTACATCAAGTAAAAGTTGTTCCGCTTGAAGACCTGCATCCCCTGGGAAAGAGGTCCAAGGTACTACACTTTCCATTTGAGTTGTAGCCGCTGTCATCATTTTATTTTCAGCTAAGAATCCTTTTAAACCGTCTTCAGCCTCAGCTACATCCTTACGAGGCGGCACATATCCAGTCCCCTTCGTCCATTCTGCCATAGACTGCACACTGTAAAGGAACTTCATAAATTCCCACGCTGCTTTTTGCTCTTCTGGTGACTGCGCTGTAATTGCTAAGAAGCATCCGCCTGCTGGCAATTTTTTATCCTTGCCTTGCCAAGCTGGTGCATTCACCGCTATAACATCGAACCTTGCATTGTTTTGGACATTTGCCCTTTGCGCAATGGTCGTATACAACATGCCAACATTTCCATCAATGAAGGATTGTACACCTTCTCCCCAGGAAATATGTAGCGCTGATTTTGTATTTACTACCATATCTGCATATGCTTGATAAGCTTTGATGCCTTCTTCGGATGCAAAGCTTGCTTTGCCGTTTGTTATCATCTTAGCGCCATTACTCTCAATCAATGCTTGCTGTGCCCAGTTATCAGCTGGTTCTTGCATATAAAATCCGTATTTTCCCGTTTTTTCTTTAATCGTATTAGAGTATTGGATCAATTCTTCCCAAGTTTTTGGTCCATTTTCATCTAATCCAGCCTGCTTCAAAAGATCTTTATTTATATATAATACTGGAGTACTCAATGAATAAGGAATACCGACTTGACTTTCTTTGCTGTTTTTAGCAAGACCTAATATGTTCGGAAGAAACTTATCTTGAAGAAAAGTTTTATCCTCAGGAAAATTTGCATCTATAATCTTTTGAGGTTCGACATATTGAAAATTATTAGAAAAATAATCTAAAAACGCCCATCCTATTTGTACGACAGCCGGTGATTTACCTGTTGCAACCTCAGCCTGCAAATTCTGCATCAACCCCTTGTACATATCCGGATTATAACGAGCAACCACTTCAACATCTTTACTTTGCGCATTAAATTCCTTGACAAGCTGATCCACTGTTTTGCCGCCTTGCGTTTCAGCATTGACATGCCAATATTCAATCTTAATTTTTTTACTATTACCATCCGCGCTGCCAGCAGGGCTCGATGATCCACATCCAGCCAGCAGCAAAGTACTGCATAACCCGATGACGAGCGATTTAATAATATTCTTTCGCATTTTGATGTCCTTTCGTCCTTATAAATTAGTCAGTGACTGATTTCAGTATAGCAAGATACGTATCGTTAAATGTTAAGTCTATGTAAAAATTAAGTAAATTAAAAATATGGCTGCGATGATTCCGCCTGGAATCACCGCTTTTTATTAAAGTATCGAAAATCAGAATAAATTGGAAAACTCTGCTTAGAATAGCTATAATAGAAAGGATAGAAAAGCATTCCATTATTCCAAGAAGGTATCTACGTATGAGAGAAATATTTAACCGAAGAAGTAAATCATAATATGTGGTAAAAATTATTCGTAGTCAGTATTCGACTTATACGATTATAGACTCGATTTAAATAGATAAAACCTCGTATCAATTCCTTGTAGAAATAAAACAAAGAAGCCTGTAAGCCAATGCTTTGCCCCAAGTGATAAGCAAAAGTAATTGGTTTTATGAAAAATAGGCATTTGATTTATACGCAAAATCATTCTATGCTAAGATAAAGGAGTAGTGATAATGACCAAGACTGACGAACATATTTTTCAGGACCCTTACGCTAAAATCGGCTACAAACTGCACTTGCTTTTACACACAGGACAACTTCTCATGGAAAGCGGTGCCGATACCAACCGTATTGCTCGCGACATGATGCGGGCAGCTGCCTTTATGGGCATTCCGGAAGAGAAGATCCATATGCATATTATGTATACAACACTGATGCTCAATATCAGCGATGACGACCATTCGTATACAAGTTTTCGCAAATGTCGGCATCACGGTATAAATATGACGGTAATCTCCGCTATCAGCAAGCTGTCTTGGCGGGCAATGGAACAAAAATATTCCCTGCAAATGTACGAGGCTGAGCTAGAACGTATACAAAGCCTGGAACATCACCGCCACTATTCGTTTTATCTGTCCGCTATTGCTGCGGGACTGGCGTGTGGAGGTTTTTGCAAGCTGTTTAGCAGTGACTGGATTGCATTTTTCTGGACAGCGCTTTGCGCATCTCTCGCCTTTGCCGTTCGCCGCTTTTGTAATAAGATGGAAATTAACCCCTATGCCGGAATATCTATTTCTGCATTTACAGCAACAATGTTGGCGTATTTTACGCATTTTTTTCCCGGCTCTGCAACACCCTGGCATCCACTGATTGCCTGCACATTATTTATCGTTCCGGGCATTCCGCTGATCAATGCCATTGATGATTTATTAAACAATTATATTGTTTCCGGCAGTACGAGAGCAATTAATACCCTTTTAATCGTCGGTGGTATGACTTTCGGCATCGTTCTGGCGATACGACTTGGCAACATTTCTGATTTTTTTACTTCTCTAAATATAGCCCCGCACAGTATTTACTTATCCGATGCGATTGCCGCTGCTATCGCATCTGTCGGCTTCTCCATTATATTCAATGTACCGCCCCGGCTCCTTGCTGCAACCGCAGTTGGCGGTATAATCTCGATCGGTCTGCGAAATTTTTGCGTCATCGATCTCGGCATGACACAAGAAATTGGCGCCTTTGTCGGCGCAACAGCCGTCAGCCTGCTCGCACTCAAAGCGGTGCACTGGTTTCATACGCCGGTCCATGTCATTACAATTCCATCGGTCATTCCCATGATCCCCGGAGTGCTTCTCTATCGGCTTCTATTTTCCATTCTTAATATAAAAAACCTGGATGCTGCTGCTCTTATGGCAGGGATACAAAACGGTGTAGAAGCTATTTTAATTATTATCAGCATTACAGTAGGTGCAACCATCCCCAAAATTTTTGCCCGCCGCTATATTGAAAAAAATAAACAATTACATCTGGAAGAATTACTGGCTAAGCGTTCAGAAACAGCCCATTAAATACAAAACAACTACATTTTTACATACAAAAACAGCGTCTTCTCAAAATAAAAGAAGGCGCTGTTTCAATTAATATCCACAACCAGAAAAATTGCACAAAGCAGCGAGACCCCAGAGGCGTTTCTTTTTTGGCAACATTATTATAACCAAAAGATACATCTCCATCTATTCTACTATTTTTGATATTCCCTATAAAAGTAAAAACTCCTACCAAATTCATATACAATTCAGCAGGAGTTTCCTTTTTTGATCATAAATTTTTATTTGTGATTTTCCGTACAGGACACTCTTGCTGGTATTACCCCTACATAAATCCCTAATCCTAGTCTAGTACTATCACTTTTTTCATTAGCATATTTTAAGCCTTTACTTTAGATATCCATTTAATAAAATTCAAAAAAATATTGCTACAAAAAAAGTAGCATGCTATAATATCAGTAACAAGCTACTTTTTTTGTAGCATACATATTAGAAAGAGGTGCAATTATGCCAGTAATTACGATGAAAATGAAAAAAACTCAGCCAGAAAAGAAAAAGGAATTGATTGAGAAATTAACTTCTGCAGCTGTTGAAGTTACCAATTCTCCAGCAAGTTCTTTCACTGTCTTTATTGAGGAATATGAACCTGATAGTATTGGTATCGGTGGGCAGACATTGATTGAAAAATTAGCTAACAAATAAGATAAAAATAATTAAGTTCCTCGCTTTTCTATTATGAGCGAGGAGCGTTTCACAAAATTTATATTGAGAGATCTTTCTTAAGGAGGAATTAATATGTCTGCTCCCTGTCCAGGTAAACCCGTTAGAGGATCCAAATCTGGTGTTCCAATTATGGCTCTCTTTGATCTTTTAGGCAAGAATTGGGCAATGGGTATCATTTGGAATTTACAGAAGGACTCTTCTACCTTCAGAGAACTTCAGAAACGGTGCGAGTCAATCTCGCCTTCAATATTAAACACCCGTATCAAGGAGCTTAGAGAAGCCGATATTGTAGAGCGTACCAATGATGGTTACCAATTAACTACGCGGGGAAAAGAGCTCATGGAATTGTTGCGTCCATTTGGGGAATGGTCACGTGCTTGGTCTGAAGAAGTATTTAACTATTCAAAACCACTCGATGATTAAATAAACTCTTGTAAAATGAGATGATTACAAAAACAAATTACGTCATACAGAATATTGGTATATGGCTAATTTTACAGTACTATCGTTTTATAAAAGAAAGGATGAATTTGAATGAGTTTGCTTAATGTCAATAAGGAAAAATGTATTGGTTGTGGCGTTTGTGTTGAAGTTTGTCCAAAGAATTATATTGGAATGACTGCAGAAAGGATTCCGATTGATGTTGGACTTACCTGTATCTCCTGTGGTCACTGTGTTGCTGTCTGTCCTCAATCGGCATTGGATCATGCTCACGCGTCACTTAACGGTCAAGTTTTCTTAGATAAGACTCCGGTTTTGAACGCTGAAACGGCGGAAAAATTTCTTCGGGGCAGACGCTCTATACGAGTGTATAAAGAAGAAACCGTTCCCAAAAACAAGATTCTAAAACTACTGGATATTGCCAGATTAGCCCCTACAGGTAATAATACTCAAGGTGTGCAGTACTTGGTGATAAATAATAAGGATACGCTGCAGGCTATTACCAAAGCCACGGTAGCCTGGATGAATGAAGCAATCTCCCTAGGAGAAGCATCGGCAGCTCATTTTACAGATTTAGTAGAACACTATCATAAAACAGGGATAGATGTTATTTTGCGGAATGCACCATGCTTTATCTTAGCGCTTTCCGAGAAAAATTTTACGCGCGGACGTGATAACACCCATTTTTCTCTTGCGTATGCCGAACTCTTTGCATTAAGTCTTGGTTTAGGAACATGCTATGCAGGTCTTGTCGAGGCATGTGCTAGGTCTGACTACCAACCGCTGCTTGACGTATTGGACATTCCTGAAAATTTAATAGTCACAGGGGGAATTATAGTTGGTTATCCTAAATACAGTTATAAACGACTGGTAGATCGCTCTCCATTGAAAGTGACTTGGCGTTAAAGTACGCGTCACTTCGTCTACATATTGTAATATTTTATTGAATATGGAAAAATATATCTACCGGCAGAAAAAATTGCACAAAGCAGTACAATCCGTTAAAATATTGTAAAGATTCTATTGTCTAAAGCAGAAAAACAGACGATGTACTTCTGCAAATCCATGAGAGGGTGATTTTATGATCCAGGATATCGAACCAAAAATATTCAATAATAATTTCAAACATCAAAAAGCCAAAGTATCTGATGTTTTTCTTTCGTATGAGGGAGATACAGTTCTAATAAAAGAAGATAAAGACAAGCTATGGTACCCGTCTTTTGCTGATTTTCAAGAAAAATATCCTTCGCTTATAGAAAAAGCACAATTTCTTTTCACCATCAATGAAATTAATTATTATCTGTCAGACGAACAGGGTCTTGATTCCGTGGAAGGCTGGATCTATGTAAACGTCCGCCGCTTCCGTTCAGAAGAAAAATATTGGCGTTCCTTTGCCGGTGCTGTCGGCTGGCAACTAAACCGCTGGTATTCAGATCATAAATTTTGCAGCAGATGTAAGAATCCTTTGAAAAAATCCGATAAAGAGCGCATGCTTTATTGTGACAGTTGCAACTTTCAGATTTACCCTAAAATTTCACCAGCGGTCATTGTCGGTGTGTATGATAAAAACCGCCTCCTTTTAACAAAATATGCCGGAAGAGAGCACGTTCGTCATGCACTAATTGCCGGTTTTGCGGAAATCGGAGAAAGCCTTGAACAAACCGTTCATCGTGAGGTACTGGAAGAAGCCGGCCTGAAAGTAAAAAACCTGAGATTTTATAAAAGCCAGCCGTGGCCGTTCACAGATACTCTCCTTGCCGGATTTTATGCCGAGCTCGACGGCGATGATGCCATCACACTAGAAACCGATGAGCTTTCGCTAGGCGTCTGGGTAGAACGGGAAAATATTCCAATAGAAGATGAATTGCAAATCAGTCTGACCAGTGAAATGATATCTGCCTTCAAAAAAAATGAAATTGATTTATAGGGACACATGAACAGGTTACTGTCCCATGAAAATACGAATACATTTTAAGAATCAGCTTATAAGGGGGAATCGCTATACAAAGGGATTCCCTCTTAATTTTTCCAAATTTTAATAATTAAACTCTTTTAGATTTAATCCCCTTATCCCATCTGTGTAAAATCTAGGTAATTTTCCCCCTTTATTTTTCTTTTAAAATTCCGATATATAGTATAGAGGGTATCAGATTAGTTGCTGAAATTTTAAAAAATTTAGAAAGGAAGTGTTTTTATGAAAACCAATAAATTCATGAATATACTTTTCAGAACCGTTTCAAATGACCACCCCATATGGCAGGCTTCGGCAAAATTACATCGTAAGGAGTATACAGGCAATGCGCATAGAAAATTATAACAGCTTTTCACAAGCTCACTTCTCATCTGATACGGCAAAAAGAAAAAACGTACAATTACCTGATTATACCGATTGGAATTCAAACACTCAGACAGCACCCAGCATGAGTAATAAGCAATACACCAATGCCATAATCGAGCAGGCAAAGAAAGACCAAGCTGCTGGAAAATTCCAATCGGAATCAGCTGGATTTAGAAGCTTAGCAAAAAGTTATATTTCTACTGCTTCTCCGGACAGAAAAAACATTATTACAGCGGGTTTAACGGCAATCTACAAAAATAACAAACCACAGCCGGAGACCTTTAATCTGATGGACTACCTGTGTGGGACCGCTAAATATAAGAAACAGGCAAATGATGTTTCTTATGCTGAGTTTTACGACAGCAATGGGGAAATGGTCGCTACTTATTCCAATACCGGCTGGACTTTTTTTGGAACAAAGGCTGAAAATGCCCGTGAATCTGAGCTTTGGGACACATACAATAACGCGTGGAATACTGCTGCGAAAGCATCCCAAGGTCAGAGCAGCGGAGCAACTACAGATACTACCACAGGTTCTATTAATCTATCAGTTTAATTTACTTAATAAAATAGCTGTCAAACACTCACTTTTTGTTCATCAGAAGTTTTGAGTATCCTCTATTTCTTTATATCATTGAAATAGCTCTAACTTATAACCTAAATAATTTTTATTTTATAGGGGACAAGTAACCTGTCCGAAACCACTGAAAAAGTCAAAACTTAGCAAATATACCCCATTTTTGGTATAATAAAGATATTATATATATTGAAAAAGTGGGGTTTTAGTATGCTTAAATCTACATCGAAACAATTAAGTTTATATTCAATTTTATATGATAAAATACCCGATGATCACCTACTTAAAAGCATAGATAAAGTAGTAGATTTCAGTTTTATAAATGAATTACTTGAGGGCTCCTACAGCAAACATTTTGGTCGTCCAGCAAAGGAACCTGAAATGATGGCCAAACTTCTCATATTGCAATATTTATATAACTTATCAGATGTAAAAATCATAGAAGAAGCCTCTTTGAATCTTGCATATATGTGGTTTATTGGTGTCAACCCAGATGAAGATTTACCTGATGCAAGCTTACTTGCAAAATTCAGAACGCAGCGACTCAAAGATACTAATGTTGATAATATTATTACGGAAGTCGTACACCAATGTATCGAAAACGGCCTTATTAAAGGGACCGGATTAACTATTGATGCCACTCATGCAAAGGCCAATACAATAAAGCTAGTGCCAGAACGAATTATGAAGCATTTAGCCAAAAAAATATTAAAAAAAGTAAAACAAGAAGCAGTCGAAATACCACCTGAAATAAATACTACTATCCCCGATTATAAGGGGATAGTAGATCATAAAGAAGCTAAGGAAATGATGAAAACTTTTTTGGAAAACATGATGACAGAAGTCGAAAATAACGTTGATATCTCGACCATGCCAGAAACTTCAGACGCGATAGTCCAAGCAAAAGAGGTACTAAATGATGAAAAGTTTATCATACAAAAAGGCTTACGTTCACTTGTTGATAAAGACGCTCGTGTAGGGTATAAATCAAAAACGGATAGTTTCTATGGTTATAAAGTTGAATTTACGATGATACCAGAAGAACGCATTATTACGGCTATAGAAACGTGTGATGGTGCTTATGTAGACGGAAATAAGTTTGGCGAATTATATAGTCGAAGTAAAGAATGTGGAATTAATATAAAAGAAGCCTATGGTGACAAAGCGTATTTTCGTAAACCGATACTTGATATTTTAAAGGCAGAAAATGTAGAACCGATTATACCCGTAAGTGCGTCAGTATACAAAATTGACGAGAGTAAATTCAGTTATAACAAGGATAGCGACCAGTGGTTTTGTATAATGGGAAATCATACGATAGCAAAAAAACATGGCAAGAGTAGCTGGGGACAAGAAATTCTAAAGTATAAATTTGATAAGGTAATGTGTAAAGATTGTCCCAATAGAGTAGAATGTGCTGGCAAAAAAGCATCTGTAAAACGTTTAGATGTTGGAATTAATACAGCTGACTATTATGAACATAATCAACGAGCAAAGACACCCGAGTTTAAGGAGAAATATAAAAAACGTGCTAGCCATGAATGGAAAAATGGCGAAATGAAACGCTTTCATGGATTAGACCGTGCCCGAGGGTATGGTCTAAAAAGTATGAGTCTGCAAGCCAAGCTTACAGCTTTGGCAGTGAACTTGAAAAGGATAGCAGCGCTAGTATCCTTTTTTTCGAATATTCACTCCGAATTTCGGAAAATAATGTCCATCAAACAATTATAAAATATAAAAACATTCTAGTGACTTAAAAAATGGTCATTTTTCAGTGGTTTCAACCTGTCCCCTTGTACCTGCGATAATAAAATTCCACTCTAATTGTGTAAAAGACTTTATATAAACGTCAGTCAGTGCCTTTTTACCGGCTCTGCTGTTTTTATAAAGTCTTTTTAGCATTTAGGATGCATACATAAGCATTGAAAAAATTATAGACGGTGTTATAATATACATATAAATATACATTTATGGAAAAAAATGATTGTTAATGTAAAAATTAACACTTAATTTATTCAAATTGTGAACTCAGTGACAAGAAAGAATTTTCTCAAACTAATTTTATAAGATCTTCCCCCAAATAGGGGGTGACAACGGAATAGGATATATCAAGAGCTCCGTAAAACCAGATTTGTTCGTGGCTGTAAAAAATTGATATATCCCTATTATACGATGCCTTATTTGATATTAATTTGTGCAAAGAGTATGGAAAGGTGTGTTACAGATGAAAAAGATTTTAACTGAAGTTCCAAAAAGAGAGAGTCAGATAGGCCATATAGCAAAAGACGACTCTTCTCTAATTCATAACGTACAAGAGTCTGGGGCGATTGCTCTAAAACCTATATGGGATTCAATCTCCGTCGAAAAAATTCAACTATCTCCAACTACTGAGGAGAAAGTTGTAATCATTGGTGGAACGAAAGATACTACAAGCGGTATTAAACAACAATATCCTTTCGCCAATACATTAGAGATTCAGCACCAAGATAATATGGAAGAGATAGCTCGTAAATTTTCCCAATGTGGTTCTTTTCATCATTTAATTTGGGTAGCTCCCTATACATCTGTGCAATCTGTGGCAGAAGATGCAGTAATAGATGAACAGAACTCTGGTGTTCTTCAAGTTTTTCGCATCATAAAAGCATTAATTCAACTGGGATATGGTGACAAGGATTTAGGGTGGACTGTAATTACTACTCAGTGCCAACCTATCCATGAAAACGAGAAGATAAATCCAACCCATGCGAGTTTACATGGCTTGATTGGAACTATGGCCAAGGAATATCCAAATTGGAAAATAAGGCTTGTAGACTTGGAAGCTGATTGCAGTTGGCCAGTTGGTGATATTTTTACTCTACCGCCTGATCCATTGGGGAATGCTTGGGCTTATCGTGGACGTCAATGGTATCGTCAACAATTGATTCCAGTAAATCATATCCCATCAGAACGGACCGTATACAGATATGGTGGAGTATATATAGTGATTGGCGGCGCTGGCGCCCTCGGGGAAGCATGGAGTGAATATATGATTCGCACATATCAGGCGAAGATCGTTTGGATTGGCCGGCGGAAAAAGGACACTGCTATCCAGGCCAAAATAGACCGACTAGCAGCTATCGGACCGGAACCTTATTATATTGCGGCAGATGCAGCTGAACGACAGTCTCTTCAACAGGCTTATAAAGAGATTAAACAGCGATATTCACAGATTCATGGGGTGATTCAGTCTGCAATGGTTTTTTTTAGTCGCAGCATTGAAAAGACGGATGAAGAGCTATTTCAGGATATATTGTCGTCTAAGGTTAACGTGAGTGTAAATTTGGCTCAAGTCTTTCAAAAAGAACCACTGGATTTTGTTCTGTTTTGTTCATCTATTAACACATTTCTTAAAGCTTTGGGAAAGAGTGGTTATTCCTCTGCTTGCGTTTTTAAGGATGCATTTGCCTACCAACTTTCGCGAGAATGGTCTTGTACGGTAAAAGTGATAAATTGGGGATATCTCTTTAATAATGCCAAAGATAGGCAGCATTTGAATCAACAGTTAGGTATAGGCATAATTGAGCCATATGAAGCCATGGAGGCGTTAGAATTTTTGCTTAATGCTCCTATGGATCATATGGTATTCATGAAAACGACTAAACCTTCTGGAATGCGGGGCATGAGTCTAGCGAACGAAATCATTACGATCTATTCGCAATGTGACTCTGTAAATATTAAAAACTTACAAAATCGTATTTGTAAGTCAACAGTGCAAATTGATCGAATAGAAGAAACCAATAAGCAATTGCAGGAAATGGAAGAACTGCTGTATCCGTTGTTTTGGCATCAATTGCAATCTATTGGATTATTTACAGAAAAAAATCAAAAGTTCACTGATTTTAATACTAAAATCGGAGTACGTGATTTTTATAATCGTTGGCTATTAGAAAGTGTTATGTTTTTGGCACAGAAAAATTATCTTACGTACAATGAAGGGCTATGCACTGCTACCGATACTGCTCCAAGAGATGTTGAAGCAGCATGGAAAGAGTGGAATCTGAGAAAAAATTCATGGTTGGAAGATACTAACTTAAAAGCCCAGGTTATTTTGATAGAAACAACGCTGAAGGCTTTACCGAAAATTATTACAGGAAAGCGTCTGGCAATGGAAGTTATATTCCCAAATTCCTCAATGGAATTAGTCGGGAATATCTATAGCCATAATATTACAGCAGATTATTTTAATGAAGTGCTTGCCAATACTGTTGTTGCCTATATACAGGAACGACTAAGACAGAATCCACTGGCACAAATTCGAATTCTTGAGATTGGTGCAGGTACTGGTGGAACTAGTGATATGGCTTTTCTCAAATTGAAGCCATATCAGGAAAAGATTCAGGAATATTGCTATACAGATATTTCTAAGGCGTTTCTAATGCATGCAGAAAAAGAATATGGATCAGAGAATTCTTATTTAACCTGTAAAATATTTAATGTAGAAGAACCGTTAGCGGGTCAAAGTATTAGTGCGGGTAGTTACGATATTGTGATTGCTGCGAATGTTCTGCATGCAACAAAAAATATTCGGCAAACTTTGCGCAATAGTAAAGCCGTAATAAAGAAAAATGGATTGATTTTATTAAATGAATTAAGTAGCAATGACTTATTTAAGCACCTGACTTTTGGCCTTTTGGAGGGATGGTGGCTTTGTGAAGATTCGGCATTACGTATTTCTGGGTCTCCCGGATTATATCCTGAAAATTGGAAGGCTGTTTTAGAAGAAGAAGGATTTCATTCAATTTTCTTTCCAGCCAAACAAGAACATAAATTTGGTCAACAAATCATTGTTGCTGAAAGTGATGGAGTTATCCGTCAAAAACGAGAAGGTTGCTCAACTATAAAATCTGGGATACAAAGTAACAAGGTGCAAAGGAATTCTCTTGCAGTAGAAAGTACGGCTCTCCAACCACCAGTAAGGGAAGGGAAAGAAACTCTATTATCGAAACCATCCACGGTGCAAATCAATAGCTATAATACAAACCAAACGACCGAGGCTTATATTAATCAGACAATTGTTCAAAAGCTATCAGAAGCATTAGAAATTGATAGCAATAAAATTAATTTTGATGAACCTTTTTCAGCTTATGGCTTAGATTCTATTATTGCAGTTAAATTAATTAGAGTAATAAATCAATGTTTAGATATTGATCTGGATATTATGCTTATATTTGAATATAATACGGTTAATCAGCTTACTGCGTTTATTTTATCTCAGTACAAAGATATAATCACTATTCCAAATTTAGAGAATAATGAAAACAGAGATGCTATTTATATGTCATCTAAGACCCAAAATAAGAATCACATTCCAACAAGAACGGTATTACCAGAAGGCAATCCTGAGAGAAAGGAAGCAAATGGTGATAGTTTGTTGCATCAAGATGGGATTGCGGTCATAGGGATGAGTGGTAAATTTCCTATGGCTGAGGATGTGAATGAATATTGGAAAAATATTGTCGAAGGTAAGAACTGTATTGTCGAAATTCCCGCAAACCGTTGGGATTGGCGGGAATACTATAGTGATACTAAAGCAGAAGCAAATAAAACGCAAAGTAAATGGGGCGGATTCATTGATGGCGTAGATGAGTTTGATCCGTTGTTTTTTGGAATTTCACCGCAAGAAGCTAAACTTATGAGTCCGGAACAACGTTTAATACTAATGTATGTGTGGAAGGCCATCGAGGACGCTGGAATCACCATGAAAACATTTTCACAGAAACCTACAGGTTTATTTGTTGCTACATGGCCTAGTGAGTATCAGTATATAAGTTCACTAGGTAATTCAGGGCCTTTAGACAAGATGCCATTGTCAATGCTTCCTAATCGTATTTCATATATATTAAACTTACATGGGCCAAGTGAATACTGTGAAACAGGATGTTCCTCATCGATCGTTGCTTTGCATCGGGCAATTCAATCCATCCAGAACCATGAATGTGAGCAGGCTATAGTAGGTGCCGTAAATTTGCTTCTTTCCCCAATTAGTTATATTAATTTTGATTCAATAGGGTTATTGAGCCCAGAGGGACAAGCTAAATCGTTCCAGGCAGAATCTAATGGCTTTGTAAAAAGTGAAGGGGTTGGTGCAGTAATTCTAAAACCTTTGCAAAAAGCCATTGAGGATAATGATTTTATTTACGCGGTAATTAAAGGAACAGGAATAGCTCATGGCGGCAAGGGCGTATCTTTTATAGCACCTAATGCGGCAGGTATGAAAGCTGCCATGATTCAAGCATATCAAACATCGAAAATTGACCCGCGGACAGTGTCTTATATTGAAGCGAATGGGATTGGTTCGCCATTAGCTGATGGTATTGAAATTAACGCCTTGAAATCGGGATATCGGGAGCTTATAACAGCACAAAGAGAAAATGCGGCTGCCCATACTTGTAATATTAGTAGCTTAAAGCCATGTATTGGGCATGGAGAAATTTTCTCAGGAATGGCTTCATTAATAAAAGTAATTATGGCAATAAGGAATAAACTTATTCCAGGAGTCCCTCGATTTACATCTTTACACGAAAATATATCCTTATCAGGAAGTCCATTGAAAATTACGGCGGAGAATTATGTATGGGAAGCCTTAAAAGATGATAATGGGAAACCTCTACCTCGACGTGCTGGTATTAATTGTTTTGGGTTGGGTGGCGTGAATGGACATGTAATTTTAGAAGAATATCTTTCATGTCAACAAGAAACAAATCAATGCTATACTGGCGACTCTTCGCAGATTGTGGTATTTTCAGCTAAGACTCAAGACAGATTGCTGGCTGTTGTAGAACAAATGCTTACATTTATAGAAGGACATATAGATGTTAAGTTATCAGATTTAGCCTATACACTTCAGGTAGGGCGCGAAGCGATGAGCGCTCGATTAGCGTTGGTGACAAGTAGCCTAGATGAGCTGATTGAAAATATGAAGTATTACATAACATCTGTGAAAGAGCGTAAAGATATAAAAATGACTATACCCATGTTTACTGGTGATTTGGATCAGTCATATTCTGAAATTAGAGAACTATTGTCCGGAGATACAGCTGAGATTGTATCACAGGCACTGCTGCTAGAAAACAATCCTGAAAAAATCGCTCTTTATTGGTCAAAAGGAGGCAATATAACATGGGAAGTGCTTCATGAAGGAAAACGAACTCGAAGGATTCCTCTGCCTACTTATCCTTTTGAGAAGAGACATTGTTGGATTGAGTGTAGATCGGATTCTGGAGTAATCAAAGAATCGCATAAGTTGGTGGATCATAGTAAAGCTTTTGTTGAGAATATAGATAGTTCTGTAGGCCCCCTTGTAGCTGAAATAGTAGCAGAGTTATTAGGAATGTCTCTTACAGAAATGAAACTCGACATATCATTAGAAGAATATGGAGTGGATTCATTATATATATTAGCATTATTGCAGCAATTACAAGATAGAGTTAATCCGACAGTTAATTTGGATAATTTGAAGGAGTGCAAAACCATACAAGATATTATTGATATGCTGGTGGAACTAAATGGAGATAAATGAAGGGAAAAGGAAGTATTCACAGACAAATTGACGGTTTGTAGCGCTTCAAATTCCAGTCTATAAAGGGGACAAGTTTGATGTCCCCTTGATAAAAAGAAATTATACTAGTTTCGTGTGATACAATGCCAAGACAAGCTAGCGAGAAAAGTAAAATAGGAATATATCATCTAATTAGGGGTATCAATAAACAAAATATATTTGAAGATGAAGAAGACAAAGGGGACAGGAAACCTGTCCGAAACCACTGAAAAAGTCAAACTATATCAAATATACCCCATTTTTGGTATAATAAAGATATTATATATATTGAGAAAGTGGGGTTTAGTATGCTTAGATCTACATCGAAACAATTAAG